>Ga0207670_10000161_pt1 | contig 44305 bp, 33 predicted proteins | sample KBSS23HmetaG_FD_184339 | JGI IMG/M metagenome (GOLD analysis project Ga0207670, IMG submission 184339) | Switchgrass rhizosphere microbial communities from Kellogg Biological Station, Michigan, USA - KBS S2-3H metaG (SPAdes) (version 2) | ecosystem: Host-associated > Plants > Roots >... | reverse complement strand
GCTGGTGGGGCGGGGCGAGGCGGGCGCGCCCGGGATCGGGCGGGCGTTGCCGGGGACGCGGCTGTACGTGCTGGACGGGTGGGGCGAGCCGGTGGCAGTTGGAGTGGCAGGCGAACTCTACATTGGGGGTGCGGGGCTTGGGCGTGGGTACCTGCGGCGCGCGGCGCTGACCGCTGAGCGATTCGTGCCCGACCGGTTCAGTGGGGAGAGTGGTGGGCGGCTCTATCGGACAGGGGACCTGGTGCGCTACCTGGGCGACGGCAGCCTGGAATACGTGGGCCGAGTGGATCATCAGGTGAAGCTGCGCGGCTACCGCATTGAGTTGGGAGAGATAGAGGCGGCGGTGCGGGCGCAGGGCGGGGTGCGCGAGTGCGTGGCGGCAGTGGAGGGAGCGGGCGAGGAGCGGCGGCTGGTGGCCTACGTGGTGGTCTCGAGCCCGTCGAGCCCGACCGCGGCGGAGTTGCGCTCGTACCTGAAGGGGCGGCTACCGGAGTACATGGTGCCCGGGGAGTTCGTCGAGCTGGCGGCGCTGCCGCTGACGGCCAACGGGAAGGTAGACCGCAAGGCGCTGGCGAATGCATGGGTGGCGCGCGGCGGCGGGGCGGAGACGTGCGGGCGGGAGCCGGAACCGGGGCTGGAGGCGGACGTTGCCGAGTTGTGGTGTGCGGTGTTGGGGCGGGCGGCGGTCGGGGCGCAGGAAGACTTCTTCGCGGCGGGTGGGCACTCGCTGTTGGCGACGCGGGTGGTGACGGGAGTGCGGAAGCGGTTCGGAGTGGAGGTGGGGCTGCGGGAGTTCTTCGAGGCAGCGACGGTCGAGGGGCTGGCGCAGCTTATCCAACTCGCACGCCTGTCCTCGCAGTCCGTGAGTACGGCTCCGTCTATTAAGCCGATTGCGCGCGACGGAAAATTGCCGCTCTCCTTCGCACAGCAGCGCCTGTGGTTCTTGAATCAACTGCAACCTGAGGACACGTCCTACAACATGCCGGCCGCCGCACGTATGACAGGTGACCTTGACGTGGTGGCTTTGGAGCTGAGCCTCACGGAGATCATCAGGCGTCACGAGGTCTTGCGAACGGTGCTGTTAATGGAGGATGACGAGCCGGCGCAGGTGATCCTTCCCGCGCAGCCGGTTCAAATCCCGCCGTTCGATTTAAGCCACCTGCACGCCGACGAGCGGGAGCAAGAGTTCATGCGGCTGGCGACGGCCGAAGCGCAGCGGCCCTTTATTCTGAATCGAGGCCCGCTCATTCGCTTCACGTTGCTGCGGCTGGATGCGGAAGAGCACATCCTGCTCCTGAACATGCATCACTCGGTGTTCGACGGCTGGTCAATCGCCGTGTTCATCAAGGAGTTGACCGCGCTTTACGCCGCGTATCACGGCGGCATCGATTCGCCGCTGGCCGAATTGCCCGTCCAGTATGCCGACTATGCGGTGTGGCAGCGGGAGTGGTTGCAGGGCGAGGTGCTGGAGCGGCAGTTGGCTTACTGGAAGAGGCAGCTTGCGGTCGCGCCGCCGGCCTTGAACCTTCCGACCGACAAACAGCGTCAGGCGGTGCGGACGGCCGGCGGCTCGTCGGAATCTTTCCGACTCTCTCCGTCGCTAGTCGCGTTGTTGAAAGCGTTAGGCCGGGAGGAGGGCGCGACACTGTTCATGGTGCTGCTGGCCGCCTTCCAGATTCTGCTTTCGCGCTACACGTCACAGACAGACGTGCCGATCGGCACGGTCGTCTCGAACCGCAACCGCAGCGAGGTCGAAGAGTTGATCGGATTCTTCGTCAACATGCTGGTGATGCGCGGCGACCTGAGCGGCGATCCGACTTTCAGGGAGTACCTTGGGCGGGTGCGTGAGACGGCGCTCGAAGCCTACGCACATCAGGACGTGCCTTTTGAAGTCCTGGTGGACTCGTTGCAGGTGGAGCGCAACACGAACCGCACACCGCTGTTCCAAGTCTCTTTCGTGCTGCAAAACGCGCCCGCGGCCGAACTGGAACTCGCAGGCGTGAAGCTGACGCAGATCGAATTGCAGAACGGGCGGGCGCAGTTTGACTTGAGCCTGGTGATGACCGAATCCGAAGACGGGGGAGCCGCCGGCTCGATAACCTACGACACGGGCCTCTTCTACCCCGCGACCGTCAGGCGGATGGTGGAACACTTCCGGACTCTGTTGGAGGGCGCGGCGGCGCAGCCTGAAGCGGTCATCTCTCGGCTGCCGCTGCTGACCAGGGCGGAACGCGAGGATTTGCTCTTTACGCAGAATCGAACCGACTGTCCTTACCCGCTGCACAAGTCCCTGCACACTCTCTTTGAGGAACAGGCGGCGCGCACGCCTCTGCGCACGGCCCTGCGCACATACTCGTCGCAGATCTCTTATGCCGAACTCAACCGCCGCGCCAACCGGCTCGCGCACCATCTGCGCTCGCTCGGCGCCGGCCCGGAACATCTGATCGCGCTCTGCCTGCACCGCTCCGACGAGATGGTCGTCGCGCTGCTCGCCGTGCTCAAGGCCGGCGCCGCCTACCTTCCGCTCGACCCCGACTACCCGCGTGAGCGGCTCGCCTTCATGCTCGAAGATGCGCAGCCCACGCTCGTTCTGACCGAGCGGTCGTTGCAGGCGAGACTGCCTGAGGCGATCCCGACGCTCTGTCTCGACACTACGCGCGACGCCGTCGCGTCCGAAAGCTCCGAAAATCTCCCCTGCACGGTCACACCTGACGGCCTCGTCTATGTCATCTACACGTCGGGCTCGACCGGCAGACCGAAGGGAGCCATGGTGTCGCACAGCGGCGTCGTCAACTGCATCAGCTGGATGCAGGAAACCTACATGCTCGACGAGGACGACCGTTTCCTGTTCAGGACATCGCTGAACTTCGATCCGTCGGTGTGGGAGATCTTCTGGCCGCTGAGCGTCGGGGCGCAGGTCGTCGTGGCGGACCCGGACAGACAATCCGACCCGGAATATCTATCGGAGTGTGTGATGAAGCACGAGGTGACGTGTCTCTACTTCGTCCCCTCGATGCTGAAGGCGTTTCTGGAAGAGGCGACGGAGGACAGTTGTAAGAGCGTGCGATACGTGATCTGCGGCGGCGAAGCGTTGAGCGTGGAGACGATGTCGGAGTGCATGCGCGTGCTGCCTACGGCCCGGCTCCATCACTCTTACGGGCCGACCGAGACTTCGATTGCCGCGACGGAATGGGAATGCGACGAGGTCACGGCGCGGCGTCGTGGCATGGTCTCTATGGGAACCGCCCTGGGCAACACGCGGCTCTACGTGCTGGACGGGTGGGGTGAGCCGGTGGCGGTTGGAGTGGCTGGGGAACTCTACATTGGGGGTGCGGGGCTTGGGCGTGGGTACCTACGGCGCGCGGGGCTGACCGCTGAGCGATTCGTGCCCGACCGGTTCAGTGGGGAGAGTGGTGGGCGGCTCTATCGGACAGGGGACCTAGTGCGTTACCTGGGTGACGGCAGCCTGGAATACGTGGGCCGGGTGGATCATCAGGTGAAGCTGCGCGGCTACCGCATCGAGTTGGGAGAGATAGAGGCGGCGGTGCGGGCGCAGGGCGGGGTGCGCGAGTGCGTGGCGGCGGTGGAGGGAGCGGGCGAGGAGCGGCGGCTGGTGGCCTACGTGGTGGTCTCGAGCCCGTCAAGCCCGACCGCGGCGGAGTTGCGCTCCTACCTGAAGGGGCGGTTGCCGGAGTACATGGTGCCCGGGGAGTTCGTCGAGTTGGCGGCGCTGCCGCTGACGGCCAACGGGAAGGTAGACCGCAAGGCGCTGGCGGATGCATGGGCGGCGCGCGGCGGCGGGGCGGAGACGTGCGGGCGAGAGCCGGAGCCGGGGCTGGAAGCGGAGGTGGCCGAGTTGTGGTGTGCGGCGTTGGGGCGGGCGGCGGTGGGGGCGCAGGAGGACTTCTTCGCGGCGGGTGGGCACTCGTTGTTGGCGACGCGGGTGGTGACGGGAGTGCGGAAGCGGTTCGGAGTGGAGGTGGGGCTGCGGGAGTTCTTCGAGGCAGCGACGGTCGAGGGGCTGGCACAGCTCATCCAACTCGCACGCCTGTCCCGCGCCGAGTCCGAACCGCCCTCCATCGTCAGGGCTTCTCGCGAGCGATACCGCCTGAACACCACGCGTCACGGCAAGGCCCTGCTGCCCGAGGCATTACGAAAGGAGACGGTTCAGGAGTGAGCGTACGCACTGGCGTCGCTTACCGGAATTCGCGGGAGATAAGAGCATGAGTAATGACGAAATGTTGATTTTGAAAGGGCAGGAAATTTTCTCGCTGCTCGAAGGTCAGGAGAAGACTCTGGTTGACATCGTGAGGAAAGCCTATGAGGCACACGGGCGGGGCGAAAGCTCCCTGCCTCATTCCACCTTCCTGCGTTTTCCGGATGACGAGAGCAACCGGATCATCGCCCTGCCTGCCTACCTGGGTGGCGAGTTCGATACCGCCGGGGTCAAATGGGTCTCCTCCTTCCCGGGCAACATCAGGAGGAGGATGGAGCGGGCGTCGGCGGTCGTGACTTTGAACTCGCCACGGACGGGAAGACCCGAAGCCGTCATGGAGGGATCAATCATCAGCGCCAAGCGAACTGCGGCCAGTGCGGCCCTGGCCGCGCAGTATTTCCACAACGGCCATAAGAACAGCCGCGCCGGGATAGTCGGGACGGGCCTGATAAATTTTGAGATCATCAAGTCGCTCCGGGCGGCCTGTCCCGAAGTAGACAGTTTCGTCGTCTTCGACATTGACGAAGCGCGCGCGGCTCAGTTCAAAGAGGTGTGTGTGGATACGTTCGACCGGATAGAAGTCCGCGTGGAGAAAGACCTCACTGCAGTTCTGAAGAAATGCGCGCTCATCTCGTTCGCGACTACGGCGGCGCGGCCGTACGTCTCAGACCTGTCGGCCTGCCCGGCCGATGCCACCATCCTACACGTCTCTTTGCGCGACCTCTCGCCGCAGGTGATTCTATCCGCCGACAACGTGACCGACGACATCAGTCACGTCTGTCGCGCCGAGACCTCGCTGCATCTGGCCGAGCAGGCGGTGGGTCACAGGGACTTTATCAGGTGCACCCTCGCCGACATTTTGTTGGGTAATGCGCCGATCAGGAAGAACGCCGAAAGCAGGATGATTTTCAGTCCCTTCGGGCTGGGCGTGCTCGACCTGGCCGTCGGCCGCTACGTCTATGATTTGGCGCTCCGCCGCGGGGTGGGAACAGTCCTTGACGGGTTCTTTCCGGCTCCCTGGACTAAGCAGCCTCATACATCAACCGTCCTGCCGCTCGGCTAACGGTACAGTCAGGTCAGAATCCACCTTTAAGGAGAATCAGCCGTGAAGTTAAGAAAATGTCTATGCCTGTTTTTCGTCGCTCTCTTCTCGCTTTCGACACTCGGCATCAAGTGCTTCGCCGACGAAGGAATGTGGCCTTTCAATAACGTTCCGAAGGCGGAGATCAAACGCCGTTACGGGTTTGACGTGACCGACGACTGGTTGAGTAGAGTGCGGCTCTCTTCCGTGCGTTTCAGCAGCGGCGCTTCCGGCTCGTTCGTCTCGCCCGACGGCCTCGTCCTGACCAACCAACACGTGGCTACTCCCGCCGTGCAGAAGTTGAGCACACCCGGACACGACTACGTAAAAGACGGCTTCTACGCGCGCACACGGGACGAAGAACTCAGGGCGCCCGACCTCGAACTCAACGTGCTTGTGAGCATCGAGGACGTAACGGCCCGTGTCGAGGGTGCGGCGAAACCGGGCATGACGGGCGCCGCAGCAGCAGCCGCCCGCCGGGGCGAGATCGCCGCCATCGAAAAAGATTCCCTCGACACCACGAAGCTGCGCAGCGACGTGGTGACGCTCTATCGAGGAGGGCAATACCACCTCTATCGTTACAAGACGTACGACGACGTGCGGGTCGTCTTCGTGCCGGAGTTCGCCATCGCCTTCTTCGGCGGCGATGCCGACAACTTCACCTACCCGAGGGTCGCCCTCGACCTGGCCTTCTTCCGCGTCTACGAAAACGGCCGACCGCTCAAGTCGGAAAACTATCTGAAGTGGTCTGAGGCCGGCGCGAGGGAAGATGAGCTCGTCTTCATCTCCGGCCATCCCGGTACGACCGCACGCCTGAACACGGTCGCGCATCTCGAATTTACGCGCGACATGGTTCAGCCCTTCATCCTGCGACAGTTGAAACGCCAGCGCGCGACCCTACTCGCGTACAGCGCGCAGGGGGAAGAGCAGTCCCGTCGCGCGAAGTCGGACTTATTCGGCACGGAGAACAGCCTGAAGCGACTGATCGGACAGTACGAAGGGTTGCAGGACGGACACCTGCTGGCGAAGAAGCGTCGCGCCGAAGAGGCTCTGCGGAAGATGGTCGCGGCCGACCCGAAGAAGCAGAAGGAGTACGGTGACGCCTGGCTAACAATCGCCAAAGGGCGGGAAGAGCTCCGCAACCGCTTTGCCGAGATCAGCCTACTTGAATCCGCCATTGCGTTCGACACAAATCTCTTCACCCTGGCCCGCACGCTCGTGCGACTCGCCACCGAGGACACCAAGCCCGACGCGGAGCGCTTACCTGAATACAATCAGGCGCGACGCGCCTCGCTCGAACTGAATCTGTATTCGCCGGCGCCGGTCTACAAGGATTTTGAAAGGACGAAGCTGGCAAGCTCGCTCGCCTTCATGCGCGATGAACTGGGGGCTACTCATTCCCTGGTAAAGAAGGTTCTGCAAGGCAGAACGCCCGAATCGAGAGCGGAAGAGCTGATCTCGGGGACACAGCTTCAGGATGTCGCCTACCGCAGACGACTCGCCGCGGGCGGGGTCAAGGCAATCGAAGAGTCGACTGACCCGTTGATCGTACTGGCCCGGATAGTAGACCCTGAAGCGCGCGATGGTCGTAAATTTTACGAGCCGGTGCTAAGCGTCGAGCGCGAGAGTTACGCAAAGATCGCGCGCGCCCTCTACGAAGTCGAAGGCACTAAACTCTATTCGGACGCGACCTTCACGCTTCGCCTGTCTTACGGCGCGGTCAGGGGCTACACGGAGAACGGCAGGAAGATTCCGGCCTTTACCACGTTCGCCGACCTCTACCGGCGTGCTGCGGAGCACAACGACCAGGCCCCGTATAAGTTGCCGGAGCGTTGGGCGCAGGGAGCGCCGGCGCTTCAACTCAACACGCCCCTCAATTTCGTTTCGACGAACGACAGCGTCGGCGGCGGCTCCGGCTCGCCTGTGATTGACCGGGACACCAGGCTGGTCGGCGTTATCTTCGACGGCAACATGCAGTCGCTCGCCGGTAACTTCGTCTATGACGACGCTCAGAACCGCGCCATCGCGATAGACTCGCGCGGCATCATCGAGGCTCTCACCAAAATTTACGGCGCGCGCGAGCTCGCGGGCGAGTTGACGGGATCGACGAGGTTAACGCGCATTCCGAAACAGCATTAATGGCTGTTTAACTGACCCACCAATTCGGCAGCCTCCCCCGCTCCGGCTCTCTTAACACGTTCGTACCGCAGTGGATACCGCCGAAGTTTACGTGGTAAAACCAACTATCTACCCAATGCAACCTCAAACCTAATGCTTTCACAACGAGGTGGATGTAAACCTCGAACAAATCAATCATGTTCTCGTGAATAACGAAGCGTCTCCAGCCATCCCGCAATTGTCCCGCCGGCGTAAAATTGCGACGATTGTCAGCTAGAATTCGCCTAACCACCTCAGCATGCGCAACACCTGGAAAGCCATCCTCAAAAAGGGAGGCTACATTATCGATGGTGGTAAGGCCGGCAAATACGTGATCGCTAATCCGAATAATTCCTCCGGAGTTTCGGTTAATTGGATCCTGTCGCTTGATCCAGCATACCGTGGTGCGCAGCTCTGTTTGCCCAAGCAATTGCGGAGTCAATTCACGCATTAATGTTCTTCCCAACGGTAAGTTGCTCAATACATCCCTCAGCACGGCTTCGACGTCAGCGGCCCTCATTCTTGGGCCAAATGGTCGTGGCATGAGCAAGTGTCCATTGAGTATCTGCATGTTAACTACGTCGGGGCTAAATGCGCTGGTTGTGAACTTCCATTGATCAGAGGTCCAGGCGCTCACACTTGACACGCGGTCGAATATCACTGGTAACGGGAAAACACGCGCACCGCCAAAGTCTGTCGCCACGCGCCGATCAAGTGGGCTTAGAAATCTTGTTTCGATAAAGTCGTTGACACTAACACCGGCATTGTCTGATTCTGAATAAATTAACTCTAGTACCGTGATGTCCGCGGGGTAGAATCGGTCTGGCCCCTGACCAGGCCAATAGTGAACGTCATAGACATTGAATCCGCCGGTTGAAGGATTTTCGGGATCGCCACCATTGAGCGCTTGTGAGAGAGTCTGATAGATTCGCGGGGGCTCAAGAATGTCTGGCAGATTTCCGTTGCCATCGGGACTCCGGTGAATATGACTCCAAAGTTTACCCCGAAGCATTCGTGTGACCGGCGAGGAGCCGTGTTTGGTAAGGCGCGGCATTACACCCGAGGGTCGGTAATCACTGCGCATGGGGTCATCTTGTGGTAATCCGCTGCGAAACTGAGCACTCGCGCGTCTAACGATTTCCATTGCCAGGTTTGAAGATGCTCGCAGCGCAGCAAAAGTCTGTCCTGCGCCGTGCCTATCCGGGGCAAAGATCAACATCTCGTCAACGTGCCCGACATCGAGCCATGTTGAATCAACCTCGACAACTGGTTGTCGTTGTTTGGAAAGGAATCGCTGGATGTCAGGATCGACAAAATCAGTTTGCCCATACAGCCGGGCATTCCCTATCACAATCTTTCCCAGCGGCGCTTCTGTGGTGGGGGGCGAGCTTTCAATGTTGCCACCATAATTTGCCGAGCTTTCCATCTGACTTATGCGCCCGTAGAGTTCGTCGGCGCGATCGGCGTCAACCTCAATTCTTTGCGTGCCGGACGGTAGGACAAACGTCCCACCCGAGCCCCCGCTCGGAAACAGGGAGATGATCTGCTGGACACGCGCGGCAATGTCTCTGCTGGTACCTTCAAGTATATTTTCCCAATCGCGCGAGGCATCGTTTTGAGCACGACGGATTCTGGTCTGGACGTTATCTGCGATAGTAGACAATTGGTCGCGCGCTACTGACCATGACATGTTCTGGTGCGGCTGGGCTGCCCGGTCAATCCTTGACAAGATGTAGTCGAGATACCGGATGAGCGCAAAAACCTTTGACATGTTGTTGGCTAAACCAATGAGCTCACGGAATCGCAGGGTCACCTGGCGACCAGTGGCATCGGAAAATGAAAGGGACCGAGTCCAGAAATCATCCATTAGTCCAACATTGCGCGCCGGAAAGTGAGTGGGAACAAAAAGTGCAAGATTCTGCGCGTTGGCTCGGCCGATAAAATCGGAACGCATGCGCGGCAAATGAATTATTGTGTGACGCCAGCCGTTCGCACCTACAACAATTCCGGGCTGGAACTGATCCTGTAGCCAAGTATCGCTACCGCAGACATCTTCCGGCACCGTGATCAAAGCGACGCCGGGAATGGACGACAGCGCGGTCCTGACATCCGTCAATGCGGCCAGCGTGTCGGGCTTGTCACACATGTACAGCCGCGTGGCGCGCACTCCGTTATCAAGAAACAATATAGGCGGCACGCTAAAATTGCCGCTGTCGTGGACGATTTCAACTTGGGCCGCATCGCGGCTGAACAAGCTGATTACAAAATTAGACTCGTCCTCGGCATCCGGAGTGAATACTGTATCCAGCCCGATCGAACGGCCGAACGGGGATCCGGCATAAGCTCGTGCCTCAAGCAGGAGATTCAACTGCGGAGTCGTTGGAATAGTTATGGGGTGCTCTACGGGAGAGGAACCTGGAATGACAGGAAGGATTATGCCCCGATCGTCATAGACGCGAACTCGAACACCATGAATACCGGGAAGTCGTAATCCAAATTGCCTGCCAACTGCCGCCGCAGGAGAATTAATTTGAACTTGAATCGATAACACTTCATCGTCAGCCGAACTCTTGGTGGGTTGGTCGTAGTCAAGGGTAATAACCGGGCCCAGGTCGACCCGGCTCGGGAAGGCCCGCCGATCCGCGTCGGCGTTGGTGATTAGAAAAGCGCCTGGCTGGCTCTGGCGTGCATCATACTCGTTGGCCGTACCAGTGAGGCGCCCATCGTGATCGAAGTCAGCCCGTAGTTCAAAATCCGCCATGTGCACAGCTCAATCGTGAATCTTCACGTTGTTCCCCGTCAGAATGTCGCGGATGTTAGGTATTTCTTCCAGATTCTGCACCAACACCAGATCTGTGGGTACGCGGACCTCCCAGGGATGGGATCCTTCGGGATACGGCACTCCGTCATTATCGAACTTGCCAAGATTGGCGGCGATTTCGTCAACGATCGGCACATATAAATCGTCGTTAATCATTGGCGGATCATTCCCCTGCCAGATTTCGTTGAATTGAAGGAAATGCACCAGTGCTTTTTCGAAGCCTGGCCTCACAGGCACTTGTACTCGCGCTGCGCCCGCTCTTAGGAAGGCCGCGAAATCCGAATCGGGATCGGTAAAGTGTATGGCCGAGTTCCATCGCGCGTGACGACCCCAGAAATAGGAGTACAGCACGTAAGTCATGTTGGTCCATTCGAAGGCATTCTCGAAAAATCGGATCCAAGATCCGTTCTCGCATACCTTGGCCAAATCCATGTAGGGCTCGGAAGACGCCAGAAAGGAGTCGCGAGCAATCGAGTCAGAACCAGTGAAGATCATCAGCACCAGCTTCTTAAGCTCTTCCTTGGTGAGTCGTTGGTTCTCCAAAGGATTGCGTCCGAGTTTTGCGGGATCCTGCTGGATGGCCTTGACTGCAATCTTTTCATCGTAATCCGCTTTGAGTCTCAGGTGGGCCTCGATGATGGCGTCGTAGGCATCCTGTTGCCACTTAGTAAACGCTACCGTAGTAAGTTGGCAGTCGACGTCGATTCCCAGCGTGAACGCCCATGCATTAGTGAGCTTATAGGCAATAGAGAGTTCGCGATGGCGCGTGTCCAGGTGTTGGTAATCGGCACCCCAGTGATCTGATTGATCGAAAGCGCGATTGCCGATCAAAACATGGTAAAGGTGGCTTTCTCCCTGAGTGTATGTATAGTCGCTCATGACGGAAGCAGCGTAGGCTTCATAGCCCTGTGGCACGTCGATCTTGCTCGCTCTTCCAAAAATGCTTCCGTCTTGGACTTTGTCCTGCTTGTCGAAGTACGCAGCGTTTTGGAACTGCGGTGGAGGCGGCGGAGCAGCATGCACTTTATACTTCGCAACATAATCCTGATAGTTAGTGCGGCTCAAGTGAGAGGGTTTCAGAGGACTACCCGCAAAAGTCGGTGGATCCGGCTTAACCAGTTCTGAATCCTGTGGCGGATTCTCGATCATCGCATAGATGAAGTATGCCGCTGGTTCCGGCACCACGAACTCATACATCATTCGCTGACCATAGTTGAAAATCTGCGCATCGTAAACTTTGTTGAGCCAGCGATAGATGCCCCGGATGTGTTTGTCGACACTGGAATTTACAAAGGCGTGCTTGTTGATCTCCTGAATTTCCTGCAAGACACGGTGGGTAACAGTCTGCTTGACTCGCTGGCGCACACTTTCCGAAGTTTTCTCCGTAACCTCTTGGGAAAACGACACAGCCTTGCGTTGCGTCTCTTCAGAAGTGGTTGAAAAGTTGGCATTCAAGTGCGCGGCGAAACTCACGGTTGGTCCATAGGAGCCACTTATTTGCAGGCCGGCTTCGAGTCCAAACTGTTGTTTCACCGTCTTAGTCGCTTCCGTCTGCATCTCATTACGGTGAGTGCTTTGTAGATCTTTCTCTTTAACAGTTTCAGTCTCCTCTTCAGTTATCGTTATGTCTTCACGCTGATCGAGTCGGCGGTGTTCGCGATCACGCGTTTCGCCGGCAAGGACGTTTTCCACATGCGCAAATTCTGCCAACTCATAGGCCTTAAGTTTCTGCTTAACTATTAGCAGATCTCCGACACCTGCTTGGAAGTTGCATTTGCTGCGATCCAATTTTGGCGGCACGGACACTCCGAAGTACGAGAAGGACGCTTCCAGTTTCGAACGTTCAAGCTGCGCTCCACCAAGTACGATATATTCCGGGGACTTTTGAGTTGACGCGAGTTCGGCTCCCAGGGAATTCATTTCCTGTTCCAGGATCCGAACCGTGGCTACTGGTTCGAGATTTTTGAAATCCAGTTTGAGAGTTTCCAATGCCTTCAGGGTAGCAGCCGAAAAGTTCTCCAATGCGGCGGCACTAATGACGGGGCGCCGTGCCTCTGATAAATCAATGGCACTCGCCGTTTGCGATTGACTTGTGGACGTCTGAGCCGCCTTGGCTTCGCACGCTTGCAATCGCCGCTTGAGAGCTTCTATCTGTTCGTTAGTACCTGTAGTCGCAGCACGCGCTGTTAAAGCTTCCGGCCTCCCGGCGATGTTCGAAAGCTCTTTGTGTGCGACTTCGTATGCGGCCAGTAGCTGTCGACGCTTTTCTTCGTCTGAGTCAGTCGGCTTAGAAGGGGCCGGCGGAGTCTCACTTGGGGCGCCGGGAACAGTCTGTCTTGGCGGAGTCGTTGACAAAAATACTGTCCGAGCACCAACAACTTCGTCGAGAGTAGGGCTTCCGACTCGACGTCGTGAGGCGGCTCCTAAGTCCAACAGCAACGTCAAAAATTTGTGCCCAATTACGAGTTGGTCCGGCTGGATTTCATGGGTATGCAGAATGGTCTCAGCCAGTAGCGTGTCGGCGATCCGCAGGAACGATTCTTTGAACTCCGCTTTCGCGATTAGCTTCGGGAGCGACAAGCCGAACAACTCCTCTAACTTTGTTTTGACATTGGGATCGCTTAAGGCAAGTGACGTGTTCATCTGAACCCAGTCAATTCCCAGTTGAATTGGAATGGACAAGTCCTTCAACTCGCGAACGTATCCTGTACTCGCTTTGAATTGAGTGGCGAAACGAATTACCTCCGTTTCGCTACCGCTGGCGGCAACGATTGCCTGATGCAAGGGTGAGTCGCCAATTTGCTCAGGATAGAGATCTACCTTTGAGGGTTGTCTTTCGAGTTTTTTCTTGAGATTTGCCGGCCTGACAGATAAGAACCTGAAGACATATTCTTCATCCATGAGCACCTCCCACAGCGTCCGCGCCATGTAGCATGAAATGGATTGTGCTTGAGGCTGAGTCCGGCGAGTTAATGAGTGACAGGCGCTCGTGAGAAGTCAGCCTTGTTCGTTAACAATGAAGGGATGCTAGTCCTAAACAGCTAGGAAGTCAACGCGTTTGGGAAAGAAGGTTGCACACTACACTCCTGACTCTTCTCTTATTCTTTCCCTGGCTTCACTGCGGAAGCGGCACAGTATCAGCTAACGCTCAAAGAGCATGGCGACGTGGATATTGCAGTTCAACAGGCCGTATCAACTCTCGAAAACAGCGTCTCAAATTTGCCGCGGAGCCAAAGGATTTGCTTGCCGTTAGGCGGTGCTCTTGTCGAGTTCTCGTGGGCGGGATTTTGCGTGAACGTTGTATGTTTCCGCCGTTGCGGGATGGTCCAGGTGAACGAGTGCTTACACGCATTTCACTTTATGAGGCACAAATTGGCCGATCACGGAATCAACAACTTACGAGGACAGTTCCAGCATTAAATGAAATTCTTGTCCGGCATAACTTGAAATTTTCCTCACCGTCTTTCATCAGAGATTTTGGAGGCTTTCATTACCGGAAGTGCAAAGCGGAAGTTTCTCGGCGGAAGATTTAGAAGGATAAATCGAAGCGGGGGCGACTTTAACTTCGCACCAGAAGCAAGATTTGGCATCACTTGAGGCTCACAGGATGTTCTGCGGGCTCTTCTTGCGGAACGAGATGCTGAGAGAAGTAATCAGCTCGCGGCAGCTTAGCCATGCTTGTGTCGACTCAAGCAACCGTTGACGGACAGGAAAGTCATAAGGCGTATAAAGCTCTCTCTCAACTACCAACTGCTGCAACGATTGCGGATTTATTTCGACCTCGAAAGCGACCGTGTGAATAGAGTTCATTACCTAGGCAATACCCAATCAGGTATGCGGAGATCAGCCGTTACGAATGGTGCGCCTTCTCAAAGCTCTCGAACTTTCCGTCTCCATCGCGATCCTAGTAATGCACACCAAAGTGTCCACTGTAGCCTGTGCGCCCATTTGGGTCTTCCATGATGATCGTGCATTGAAGGATATACATGAAAGTCCTACCGTCCACGTCACATTTAATGATTCCGTCGAGCAGCACCTTTCGTTCCATAACAATTAGTGTCCGGCTGTCTTTTAACCGGTGGCAGTTGCGGCACTCCCGTTTCCGCCGGTATCAACATATGTACCCACAAACCCCGACCCCGCTTCACACTACATCACCAAAGGCAACCATCTTTAGCTCACCGCCTTGTTGCAAGAACACCATCTTGAACATCGGCTTAAAGTGAACCTCGTAAAGCGTTCGGCCGGCAACTGCGTGCTTCTCGATGAGCATGCTTTCTTCGATCTTCTTGATATTCCCGCTCAAGGTCGCTGGGTTCGTCTTTTGTTCGATGAACTGATCAAGATCTGCATCAAGTTGCTCTAGGATTGTCAGATTGCGCTCCAATGTTTCACTGTCCTTAGCTGCCTTAAGGTCCAGTAAAGAATAGAACTGCTCCTCACTCAGGCCTCGCTTTGCTAAAGCTCTGTTGCGTTCTTCCTCAACGGTGGTTTGTGCTTTTTCGAAGGACTCCTTGAACTCTTGTCCACTCGTGAGATCAGTCGTACCTAGCACCAAAAGAACGGGCTGATATGCGTAATTCCAACTAACAGTCAGAGCTCTACTTCCAGTACTGCTGTTCTTGTAGCGAGTGGCCTCGTCGGAAGGATCATAGCCCAACTTTTCAAGCGCGGATTTTTCTTCCCGTGACAATTCGGAGAATCGAAAGTACCGCACGAAGGCGTTTGTCCTTTTCTTTTCTCTGAAAAGCGTCTCGATGACCGACCTTGCCGTCTGCTCCACTTTTACATTCCTTTCGGCAGCGACTTCTTTGTTCTGATTTGCCAGACTTGTAGACAAACCAGGTGCACCTTCCATCCGAGATACCAGAGACGTGCTAGCAAGCAATATGGCTGCCGCAAGGCCCGCCACTGCTGTTTTCGTCGCCGTTAACATGATAATTCGTAACCTCCTATCCCTTTTTTTCGTAGACGCTGTTTGCCCGAGTCTTCTGCTCCCACCACCGATGCAAACCAGGCCAGCGATCAATGAATCGTTGGTAGTTGTCGATGTGCGTCTCAGGGCCAAGCTGCCGCACGTCCGAGTTGTAATGTTTCGTATGACCTTCGCCCTTGAACGGATTCATAGACCGATAGTCTATATCGATATCGCCCTGCGTCTGTTCTAAACTTCGACAGAATCGGCCGATGGTCTGAGAATCGGTTCAGGTATTTGAAATTTCATTTAATGCCGGATCCCACAAATAATAATAATAACGAATTCATTTGACCTCCCCCGTGACCAGCTTGATGAATGAGCGTTCATTCAGTATTATGCGGTGGTTAAGCTGACAGGAGTGTCTATATAAGAGGAGTGGTAGAGGGATGATGCGTGTGGAGCGGGCCGCGGTGTTGGGGGCGGGAACTATGGGGGCGCAGATTGCCGCGCACCTGGCTAATGCCGGGGTGCCGACGCTGTTGCTTGATATACCGCCGCGTGAACTGACGCCCGAGGAGCAGAAGAAGGGGCTCACGCTGGATGATCCAAAGGTGCGAGGGCGAATTGCGCAGAGCGGGCTTGACGCGGCTATGAAGGCGAAGCCGGCTGCGTTCTTTGTTCCGGAACTCGCTTCGCTCGTTACGGCGGGAAACTTTGATGACGACCTTGCTAAGATCAAAGACTGCGATCTGATCATTGAAGCAGTTGTTGAGAATCTGAATATTAAGCGCTCGCTGTTTGAGCGTGTCGAAAAGCATAGGCGGGCGGGATCGATAGTAGCTTCCAACACAAGTGGCATTCCGATTCATCTGCTCGCGGAGGGTCGCTCCGACGACTTCAAACAACACTTCCTCGGCGTACACTTTTTTAATCCGCCGCGCTACCTGCACCTCGTAGAAATCATTCGCACGGAATGGACCAAGCCGGAGGTCTCCTGTTTCCTCTACGGCTTTCTCAATCAGCGGCTCGGCAAGGGAGTGGTGCCCGCGAAGGATCGTCCGAACTTTATCGCCAATCGTATCGGCACGTTCGGGGCGCTCTACACGATCAAGACAATGCTTGATGACGGTTACTCGATCGAGGAAGTCGACAAGATGACTGGCCCCGCGGTGGGCCGGCCTAAGAGCGCGACGTTCAGGACGTTCGATATCGTTGGGTTAGACGTCTTCACTCACGTCATCAAAAACTTGCACGACGCTCTGCCGGAAGACGAAGAGCGCGAGATGTTCGTGGTGCCTGAAGTGCTGGCAACGATGGTCCAACGCGGCCTGCTCGGCAACAAAACCAAGGCCGGGTTCTATAAAAAGCAAGGCGACAAGCGCGAGATTTGGGCGCTCGACACCGCGACGCTCGATTATCGCCCGCTGGAGAAAGTCAAACTTCCTTCGCTCGACATGGCGAAGAACATCGAAGACCTTCCGGAGCGGATCAAAGCTTTAACGTGGGGCAAGGATCGCGCCGGCGCTTTCCTGTGGAAAACGCTCGCTAAGACGCTCACCTACGCTGCGAAGCGAATCCCTGAAATCGCAGACAACGTTGTCGAAGTCGATCGCGCGATGCGCTGGGGATTTGGCTGGGAGTTGGGACCGTTTGAAGTTTGGGACGCGATCGGCGTCGAGAAGTCTGTGTCGCGGATGAAAGAAGAAGGGATGTCCGTGCCCGCGAACGTCGAGCAGATGCTCACGTCAGGCGCGACGTCGTTCTACAAGAAAGACAACGGGCAACAGTCTTACTTCGACTTCGCGAGCGGCAAATACGTTCCACTGGCGGACCAGCCCGGCGTTCTGATCCTGAAGTCGATCAAAGATCGCACCGGCGTGATCAAAAAGAACGCGGGTGCTTCGCTACTCGACATCGGCGACGGAGTTGCGTGTCTCGAGTTTCACTCTAAGATGAACGCAATCGGCGGGGACACGCTCCAGATGTTGAAGTTTGCGCTCGGCGAGGTTGAGAAAAACTTTGCCGGGCTCGTCGTCGGCAATCAGGGCGCGAACTTCTGCGTCGGCGCCAACATCATGCTCATGCTGATGGAAGCGCAGGAAGAAAACTGGGACGAGCTCGACATGATGGCGCGAGTTTTTCAAAACTCGACGATGAGTTTGCGCTACTCGCCGAAGCCTGTCGTAGTGGCTCCGTTCCAGATGGTGTTTGGCGGTGGTTGTGAAATGGTGTTGCATGCTGACCGCGTGCGAGCGGCGGCAGAGACTTACATCGGACTCGTTGAAGTCGGCGTGGGAATCATTCCGGCGGGCGGCGGCACGAAAGAGATGTTGCTGCGCGTGATGGATTCGATTCCGCACGGCGTCGACGACGCGGATCCATTTCCGTTTGTGAAGCGCGCGTTTGAAACGATTGCACTCGCCAAGGTGGCGACGTCGGCGGAAGAAGCGCGATCGCTCGGCTTCCTGTCTGCCGACGACACGATCTCGATGAACGCGGATCGATTGATCGCGGATGCGAAGAAAGAAGTACTGGCACTGGCTGCGAGTGGATACGTGGCGCCGCAGCAACGCAAAGACATCCTGGCACTCGGCGCGCCCGCGCTCGCGACTTTAAAACTCGGCATTCATCAGATGAAGCGCGCGGGTTATATTTCTGATCACGACGCGGAGATTGGAACGCAGTTGGCGCGCATCCTGACGGGCGGCGACCTGAATCATCCGACGCGCGTGTCGGAGCAGTACCTGTTGGATCTCGAACGCGAGGCGTTCCTTTCGCTCGCCGGCATGCGCAAGACGCAGGAGCGAATCGCGCATATGTTGAAGACAGGGAAGCCGTTGAGAAACTAGCCACGGACTTACACGGATAAAAGGCGGATTTTTTATGAGGGATGCAGTAATTGTTTCAGCAGTGAGAACGGCGGTGGGTAAGGCGCCGAAGGGGACGTTGCGGACCACGCGACCGGACGAGATGGGTGCGACGGTGATCAAGGAGGCGCTGGCGCGTGTCCCCGGACTCGAAACGTCGGAAATCGAAGACGTGATCATGGGTTGCGCGATGCCGGAGGCGGAGCAGGGGATGAACGTCGCGCGCGCGGCTGCGATTCGCGCCGGCTTGCCGGTTGAGACGAGCGCGATGACGATCAATCGCTTTTGTTCGTCAGGATTGCAGTCGATCGCGATGGCTGCCGATCGGATCAAGAGCGGTGGCGCGGAAGTGATCGTCGCGGGCGGCCTGGAAACGATGTCGATGATCCCGATGGGCGGTCACATCATCCGGCCGAATCCGTATCTTGTAGATCACTATCCTGACTTTTATTTGAGCATGGGGTTGGCGACGGAGAACGTGGCGCGCAAGTATGAAGTGTCGCGCGAAGAGCAGGATGAGTTTGCGCTTCGCTCGCACACGCGCGCCGCGGCCGCGCTCGATGCGAACAAGTTTGCGGAAGAGACTGTTCCGTTGCACGTCGTGCTGGAAGATCTGGACGAGAAGGGCAAGAAGCAACGACGCGAGGTTGTGTTTGATAAGGATGAGGGCGTCAGGCGCGATACATCGGCTGAAGGACTTGCGAAACTCAAACCGGCTTTTCACGTGAAGGGCACAATCACCGCCGGCAACGCCTCGCAGATGTCTGACGGCGCGGCAGCCGCGATCGTGATGTCTGACTCTCGTGCGCGTGCGCTGGGTGCGAAGCCGATGGCGCGATTTGTTGCTTACGCGACCGCGGGTTGTCCGCCGGAGGAGATGGGCATTGGACCAGTGTTCGCGATTCCGAAAGCGCTCAAACTCGCCGGACTGACGCTCGCAGACATCGACGTGATCGAGCTTAACGAAGCTTTTGCCGCGCAGTCGCTCGCGGTGATCAAGACGTTAGGATTGGATCCGGATAAAGTGAACGTCAATGGCGGCGCTATCGCGTTGGGCCATCCGCTGGGCTGCACTGGGGCAAAGTTAACAGCCAGCATCCTGCGCGAGCTGGAGCGTCGCAACGGTCGCTATGGAATGGTAACGATGTGTGTTGGTGGCGGAATGGGCGCCGCCGGAATTCTCGAACGACTATAAGGCAATCTGTGGATGGATCTTAAGGAGGAGACTGATGGCAGCCGTAGCCGAACAGAAAAAGTTAATCAAAGGTGGCGCGTTTCTGATCGAGGAGCGAACCCCGGAAGAGATCTTCACGCCGGAAGACTTCACCGAAGAGCATCGCATGATTGCCGACACCACACGGCAGTTCACTGACAACGAAGTCACGCCACACCAGGACGAGCTCGAAAAGCACGATTGGAAACTCGCGCGCCAGCTCGTCAGCAAAGCGGCTGAGCTCGGGTTGATCGGCGCCAACATCCCCGAGGAATACGGCGGTCTCGGCCTGGACCAGACCAGTGGCGCACTGATCGGCGAGAACATCGGGCGCTGCGCATCGTTTGCCACGACGCTCGGTGCGGAGAGTGGCATCGGTCTGTTGCCGATCATCTATTTCGCGACCGAAGCGGCGAAGCGCAAGTACTTGCCGAAGATTGCGAGCGGCGAGTTGATCACGGCGTACGCGTTGACTGAAGCAGGCTCGGGCTCCGATGCGATGGCCGCGAAGGCCACCGCGCGTTTGAGTGACGACGGCAAGGAATACATTCTCAACGGCGAGAAGATGTGGATCACTAACGGCGGCTTCGCCGACATCTTTATCGTGTTTGCGAAAGTGGATGGCGACAAGTTCACCGCGTTTATCGTCGAACGCCAGCCAGGACTGACTTCGGGCGCCGAAGAACACAAGATGGGCATCAAGGGATCGAGCACCACGGCGCTCGTGCTCTCTGACGTGCGCACGCCTGTCGAAAATCTGCTCGGCGAAGTCGGTAAAGGTCACAAGATCGCTTTCAACGTGCTGAACATCGGGCGCTTCAAGCTCGGCGCGATGTGTGTTGGCGGCATGAAGTTGATGGTCCATGAGTCGGTGCGTTATGCAAACGAGCGGCACCAGTTTGGCAAGTCGATTTCATCGTTCGGCGCGATCAAGGCCAAGCTCGCCGAACAGGCGATTCGCACGTGGGTGGGCGAGTCGATGATCTATCGCACACTCGGCATGATCGAAGCGGGCATCAGCGAGGTTGATCCGAATGATATGGACGCGCGGCTTCGCGCGATCGAGGAGTATGCCGCCGAGTGTTCGATCATTAAGGTGGCGCTTTCTGAGTCCTGCGATTTCGTAGTTGACGAGATGGTCCAGATTTATGGCGGCTATGGTTACTCCGCCGACTATCCGGCCGAGCGTGCCTACCGCGACTCGCGCATCAATCGCATCTTCGAAGGCACGAACGAAATCAATCGCATGCTGATTCCGGGTCGACTGATGAAGGCCGCGCTTAGTGGAAACCTGGCGCTGCTGCCTGCTGCACAAGCGTTGATGGATGAAGTATTGTCGCCGCAGATGGCGAGTTTTGACGACGACGACACGCTTCTTGCAGCGGAGCAGAAGCTGGCCACCAACGCGAAGAAGGTTGCGTTGATGACGCTTGGCACAGCCGCGCAAAAGTACATGATGAAACTTGGCGACCAGCAGGAGATCCTGATGGGAGTTGCCGACATCATCATGGACACTTACGCGATGGAGACGGCAATCCTGCGGGCGCGCAAGCTCGCTGCGTCGCAAGGTGAAAACGCGGCGGCGCGGTATCTCGATATGACGCGCGTGTTCTGCAACGACGCGGTAGGACGCATCGAGTCACGGGCCAAGAGCACGCTGGCGGGTATGTCTGAGGGCGATGAGCTGCGGACGCTCCTGGCCGCACTGCGACGCTTTACGAAGCTGCAGCCGATGAACACGATCGAGGCGAGACAGCGCATCGCCAACGACATGATCACGGCGAACAAGTGGATCTATTAAAACCGGCCACGGATTAACACAGATAAGAAACGGATTTGCGCGTCGTTCCGATCTCACTGCCGACACCCTTCTATATTGGTCCGGTGAACGTCTACCTGATCGCTGAAGATCCGTTGACGATCATCGACACGGGGCCGAAGACGAAGGAGACGATCGATGCGTTGCGCGCGGGACTGCGCAAAGCCGGCTACCTCGTTTCCGACCTCCGCCGCATCGTTCTCACACACGCACACGAAGATCACTGCGGGCTTGCTAGATCTCTGCGCGACGAAGCGAAGAATGCGGAAGTCTTTGTCCACAATTGGGAGACCGGTCATCGCCACAGCCGTCTTGAGTACGAAGAGCATCGTGTTTTGCTGGAACGCGCGGGCGTGCCTGACGACGAGATCGAGAGAATGCGCGGCATGTACGATCGCATGCGCAAGTATGCCGACTCGTTCGGCGACGACGAATACACGGCGCTTTGGGACGAAGCGGAGCTCGAGTTTGAATCCGGCAGCCTGCGCATTCTTCACACGCCCGGCCACACACCCGGATCATGCTCATTTTTGCGCGAGGCGGATCGCACGGTGATCGCGGGCGATTGCGTGCTCAAGCGAATTACTCCGAATCCGGTGCTCTCGCCCGATCCGATCGATCCGTCGCGGCGTTTTCCGTCGCTGGCGGAGTACATGGTTAGCCTCGCGCGCTTGAGATCGTTATCGCCGACGCTCGTGTACGGCGGTCACGGCGAGCCGATACGAGATTATGAAGAACTCTTCCATCGCTACTTCCGAGCCTTTCAGGATCGGCAGTCACAGGTAATCGGACTGGTCCCAAAGAACGGCGTGACTGCCTGGGACGTCGCCATAAAAATGTTTCCCACCGCCGACGACGTGCATCGCTTTCTATCCGTCTCAGAGGCCGTCGCCCACCTCGACATGGCACACTCCGAAGGAAAGATCGGCCTCGAACTCAACGGCCTCAGGGAAGTCTATAAGCCAGTCTAATTTTTTCTGGAACCGACCCGCCGGAGCAGCGTGAAACGCGTAAACTCTTCCGGAGGAAACTCGACAATGAAAGTAAAATATTTTCTCGGTCTCCTGCCTGCTCTAATTCTGACCGCCGGACTCGTGCTTGCACAGGAACCGGCGCCACCTGCTCCACCCGACGAACCCCTGGACCAGAACTTTTCATTCTTCATCAGCGGTGACGGATTTTTGGGCGTCTACGCCGAAAATATCAGTCGCGAAAACATGGGCCGCTACCACGTGAACCAAGTTCGCGGCGTCGGTGTCACACAGGTTGTCAAAGACAGTCCCGCCGAGAAAGCCGGCTTGCGCAAGGACGACGTCATCCTGCGTATCGACGGTGAGAACATTACGAGTGTTCGCAAATTGAACCGGATCGTTTCCGAATTGTCTCCCGATCAATCCGTAAGAATCGGCGTCAGCCGCGGCGGCTCGGAACAGGAAGTCACTGCCACGATTGGCAAACGCAGCAACTCGGCTTTTGCCGGAGATCTTATGCGTGGTGAACCGCGCGTCTGGAAGTGGGAAGGCATGGAGCCAAAGGAGTGGAAGTTTGAAGGTCCACTGCGAGAGCGTCTTTTGGAAAAGGACGGCGACCTGACCTTCATGCTCAGCAACAGCCGCAGAATCGGCGTGAGCACCACGGAGTTGACGAAGCAGCTCGCCGACTATTTTGGTGTCACTGGTGGCAAAGGAGTGTTGGTGACTACGGTGACTGACAATGGTCCAGCAGCGACGGCGGGGTTGAGAGCCGGCGACGTGATTACGGCTGTTGATGGAGAACCAGTCGATTCACCGGGCGACATCTCGCGCGCCATCAATCGTAAGAAAGAAGGCGACGTGACGCTGACGGTGATTCGCAACAAGTCGCAGCAAACGATTCGCGTAACGCCGCGCGAGGGCGGGGTTTCCAGAACGTTAGGACGGCCAACAGTCGGACGTCGCATCGTGATTCCACGGATCGAGATCCCGACTCCCGAGATCGACATCGCGATGCCGAGCATCGTGATTCCTTCAATTCCATCGGTCAACATCAACATGCCGCGCATCCGCGTGATGCCGCGAATTCGCGCACGAGGCGTGATGGGGCCGATTTAAGCCCGCCTCAGCTTTAACCACAAAGGCACTAAGGCACAAAGATGAAAATTGTGCCTTAGTGCCTTCGTGGTTTGATTGGGCTGCGCTTGCGCCGGACGCATCGGTTGTGTGATGATCGCAGAGCCATGGGAGTCGTAATAATCAGCCCTGATCTTTTGAGGAGTGCATAGAGTGAAAGCGGAATTACAGAAGTTAATCGCTTTGCAGAATCTTGATACCAACATACGGAAACTAGAAACAGAACAACAAGCGATACCCGAAAGGCGCGCCGAGATCGAAAAAGAGTTCGATCAGCGCGCCTTTGAAATTAGGGCGCTCGAAAGCCGTCGCGATGAGGCAAAGCACGCCCGTGCGCGGCTGGAAAACGAGGTCGTCGAACAGAGAGGCCGGGCCGAGCGGGCAGAACGAAACCTGATGTCGTCGAAAAAGCAGGAGGAATACACCGCCGCGATTCGCGAGGCAGACTCCGCTCGCAAACAGATCTCCACCCTCGAGACGCAGATCCTCGAACAACTCGAGCAGCTCGAACAGGCAGAGGCCTCTTTGAAGGAACGCGCAGACGAGGTCGCCAGCCTGAATTCGGATCGCGAGGCGAAACTCAAGGCGTTTGACGAACAGACCGGAACGATTGGCGATCGTCTCGCCGCCGCACGCAAGGAGCGCGACGAGGTGTTTGCGAATCTGCCGAAACAGATGAGCGGGCTCTACACCCGGATCAAGACTCGGATTCGCGATGGCGTCGCAGTAGCGGAGGCACGTAATCGCTCGTGCTCAGCGTGCTTTATGTCGTTGCGGCCGCAGGTGATGGCAGAAATCCGTCGCGGCGAAGAAGTGCTCACTTGTGATAACTGTGGTCGCATACTCTACTACGTACCGGCCGAGTCACTAAAGGCAGACGCGGCAGCGCCTCAGCCGAACGTTGCCGTTACTTAAAAAGTTTCTTATCCAGGGGGTGTTTGCATGCGCGTCCTTGTAACCGGAGGTGCCGGCTATATTGGAAGTGTGGTTAGTGAGCAGTTGGTGAACGATGGCCACGAGGTTGTTATTTACGACAATCTCTCGAAAGGTCATCGTAGAGCGGTGGTTGAAGGCGCGCGTTTCGTTCAAGGGGATCTCCTCGAAGCGGACCAGCTTCGCCAAACACTCAACGACAACCGAATAGACGCTGTGATTCACATGGCTGCGTCCTCACTCGTGGGTGAATCCGTTCAGGAGCCGTCGAAGTATTACCACAACAACGTTGTCGCCGGACTGGTGTTGCTCGATGCGATGCGCGAGTGCGGTATACGGCGGATCGTTTTTTCTTCAACTGCGGCGACGTACGGCGAGCCCGAAGAGCAACCGATCCGGGAAACTACTCCTACGAATCCCACAAATACCTACGGCGAAACAAAACTCGCATTTGAAAAGGCGATGCACTGGTATGAACGCGCGCACGGGCTTCGTTATGCCTCGTTGCGATACTTCAACGCCGCCGGCGCGACTGAGAAGTGCGGCGAAGATCACGATCCGGAGACGCATCTCATTCCGATCACGTTGCAGGCCGCTGCCGGGAAACGCCCACACGTTGAGATTTACGGTGATGATTATCCGACTGAAGACGGCACCTGCATTCGCGACTACATTCACGTCGTCGATCTGGCGCGCGCGCACATTCTCGCGCTCGACGTGTTGAGTGAACGCAGTGCGATCTACAACCTGGGTTGTGGTGGTGATGGTTACAGCGTGCGTGAAGTGATTGAGACTGCGCGGCGAGTTACCGGAAAAGAGATCAACGTCCGCATGGGCCTGCGTCGCCCCGGCGATCCCGCAGTTTTGATCGCCAGCTCCGATAAGATCAAAAGCGACCTCGGCTGGCAGCCACAGTTTCAGGATCTCGGGTTGATTGTTGAGTCAGCGTGGAAGTGGATGCAGGATCATCCCGAGGGTTATTAATCGGCATTTGTCCGCGTTCATCTGCGGCCAATAATATCGAATTCAAACTTCACGTCGTCATCAACTCTCACGAGTCCATGAAACGCTGACGTCGCCTTCACGTTGAAATCACCGCGGTCGATGCTGAACTTGCCAACCGCGCGCAGCGTGTCGCCGTTCAAAGTAACGACAGTCGGGATCGTGACTCGTTTCGTGACGCCGTGCAGCGTGAGATTTCCATCGATCTGCACTTCGTAGCGACCGGCGCCGCTCGACTTCGCGGTCACACTCGTACTCTGAAATGTAATGTCAGGATACTGGTCCGGATGTAGCACGATGTCTTTGAGCTCTTTGTTGATGATCTGCTTTTGTGGCTCGGTGAAGTCAGCACCTGTCTCGTGCAATGAAGCCGCCTTCACCACGAGCCGCAGCGAAGCAGGCGTGATCGTGTCGGGAGTAAGCTCGACCTGTCCCGTGAACTCGCTCGCCGCCAGGTGGTGACTCTTACCCTTAAACCAAAGCAGTCCACTGCGGCTGGCGTGGGCCATGAACTTGCTTTGGCTCGCGTCGAGATTATAGGTTACCGTTGCAGGTGGCACCGCGAGTGCAATGGGACTTAGAAGTGCTGCTAAGATTAGCCCAATAATTATAATTCGCATGGTCCAAGTCTATCCAAGTTGTGTGACGGTTAAGTTGTGAACTTCTACAGATTTTATGGCCAAAGAAGAAGTAAAACGGACAAAGCAAAAACGAGGAACGGTCGTTACTGTCGAGGAGTTTCTGAGCCTGGACCGACCAAAGGGCGATCTCCTTCTGAAAGTCGGCCGCGAGCAGGTTTCAGTTACGAGCCTGGATCGTATTTACTGGCCCGACGAAAAGCTCACGAAGTTTGATCTGCTCAGTTACTATCTGCATGTTGCCGACTACATCATGCCGTATCTCCAGGACAGGCCGGCGATACTGCAACGCTATCCACGCGGCATCAAAGCGCCGATGTTCTTTCAACAGGACCTCGACAGCGCGCCCGAATTCATCAAGACCGCGCGACTGACAAATCAGGAAGGGCGACAACTCGACTACGGCGTTTATTCGACTGTTGGATCGTTACTGCACTTCGTCACTCTCGGAACGATCGAGCAGCATCCATGGCACTCAACCGTAAAGCGACTCGACAAACCTGACTGGATCGCGATCGATCTCGATCCGAAACGCGCGCCATGGGAAAACGTGTTGCAAGTCGCGTTGATGGTGAAGGAGGTGGCGGATGAGATCGGGTTGCAGGTCTTTCCAAAGACATCGGGATCGTCAGGGATTCATCTTTACGTGCCGCTGAAGCCGGCGAACGAGTACGACAAGGTAGCGGAGTTTGCACGGCTGTTCGCGAGCGAAGTCGCGCAGCGCGCGCCGAAGATCGCAACTGTCGAGAGAACTATCGCGAAGCGCAAGGCCACACAGGTTTACGTCGACTGGATGCAGAATGCGCGCGGCAAGAGCTTAGCTTCTGTTTTCACGGCCCGTGCGAAACCGAAGGCGCCGGTATCGATGCCCCTAACGTGGAGGCAGATCGAGCAGGGCGTAAAGATCACGGATTTCACAATCACAAACGTGCCAGAACTCCTAAAGAAAGGCGACCCGTGGGCCGATTTCTTCAAATCACGTCAATCGCTAAGAATTTGAGCCACGGATTTACACGGATTCTTCTTGATCAGTGAAGATCTGTGGCTTATAATGCCGAGCGCGTCATGAGCCTGAGCCTGCATCGCTATTATTACTATTACGGCCCGCTCTCCTCTGGGAGGGACGGTTCGGCGATGGGCTGTCGGCGTGCGATGCAGACGTAGCACCTAAGACAAGTTTCCTAAAACCGGCCATCAATCCTGGAGGATTGGTGGCCGGTTTTTTTTTGCATTGAGGTGAACCATGATTACAGCAACCGAAACCCAAACTCCATTACTCGACCACGTCGACATGCGCATGGTCGCGGCAAACGGCGACGACATCGTCGATCGCAACGCGATCGTTAGACTCGACCCGGACCACCCTGGCTTCCGCGACAAGGAGTACCGCGCGCGGCGCAACGCGATTGCACAGATCGCCATGACTTACAAACCCGGTTCTCCCATCCCGGCCGCTCCTTACACCGCAGAGGAGCACGGTGTTTGGCAAACGATCTGGAAAGCACTCGGTCCGGCGCATCGCGAGCACGCCTGCGCCGAATACTTCGAATGTCTCGATAAACTGGCATTCGATACCGATCGCATCCCGCAACTGGACGAAGTCAGCCGAAAAGTGGAGGCGATCAGCGGCTTCCGGCTCGAGCCTGTGGCCGGACTCGTCGAGCCACGCGTCTTTCTCGAATCGTTGGCCCGCGGGGTTTTCCTGTCGACGCAGTACATTCGCCATCATTCGACGCCCTTGTACACGCCGGAGCCTGACGTGGCGCACGAAATCATCGGACACGCAGTCACGCTCGCGAGCAAACAATTCGCCGAGCTCAATCGGCTTTTCGGCGAAGCGGTAAGACGCACTAGTTCAACCACCGAGCTCGATCGCCTTGCGCGTGTCTACTGGTTCACTATCGAATTCGGAGTGCTGCGTGAAAACGGACAGATCAAAGCCTACGGAACGGGCCTACTATCGTCAGCCGGAGAGCTGGCCGAGATGCACAAAGCTGAGCTGCGACCGCTGGACCTCGAAGTCGCCGTCGACCTGGCTTACGACCCAACGCACTTCCAGTCATTCCTGTTTTGTGCGGAGTCGTTCGACGCGATGTATGAGACGCTCAGAGAGTTTCTTATTCGTTGGTAGGCTGCGTTTTCGGATCACGACTTGTGGTTTTTGGATCGCGAGACTTAGGACACGCGAGATTTCTTAGGAAATCTCGCGCTACGTTCTCCGTTTTCACGGCATTCTCATTGCTAGAGACAGTTTCTCCTTTTTCCTACAACTCAATAGCCGCCGGCGCTTAGCCAGCTTCAGGAGGTAATTATGCTAAGCAAAAGGATCGTTCCATTCTTGCTGCTAGTAGCCGCTCTCCTTGCGACTCCCTCAGCATTCGCCCAATCAACTGCAACGCTCCAGGGAACTGTAAGCGATTCCAAAGGAGCCGTGTTGCCGAATGCGACCGTGGTCGTCAGAAACAGAAGCACCTCTTCTGAGCGCACCACACAAACCGACAGCGATGGCAATTATCAACTGGCCGCCTTGCCCCCCGGAGTTTATTCCGTCGAGGTGCGCGTCCAGGGCTTCAAAACCCAGGTCGCGGATTCGGTGACTCTCGAGGTTGCCAAAACCGCGGTCCAAAACTTTCAAATGGACGTCGGCGCCCTCTCCGAACAGGTGCTGGTCTCTTCGGATGTTCCCGTGATCGAGACCGCAACCACCTCGGTCGGCACCGTGATCAACCAGCGCACCGTCCAGGAAATCCCGCTCAACGGCCGTCACTTCGTGGACCTCGGCCTGCTTCTTCCCGGTTCCGTCACGCCGCCACAAAACGGGTTCCTGACAGCGCCACTGCGTGGTCAGGGCTCATTCGCATTCAACACGGCGGGGAATCGTGAAGATACCGTTAACTTCATGATTAATGGCGTCAACCTCAACGACATGGTCCAGAACCAGATCACGTTCCAGCCGTCAATTAACACAGTGCAGGAATTCAAGGCCGATAACTCGACGTTCAGCGCCGAGTACGGACGCAACTCCGGGGCTATTGTAAACATCCTCACGCGTTCCGGAACCAACGAGTATCACGGGGAGTTTTTCGAGTTTCTCCGCAATGAAACGCTCGACGCTCGCAACTTCTTCGACGCTCGCAAGCCGCCGTTCAAGCGTAACCAGTTTGGACTCAACATCGGTGGCCCGCTGCATTTGCCATTCTTCGGCGAAGGCGGTTCGCCGTTTAGTTACAACGGCAAGAACCGGACCTTCTTTTTCTTCAGTTATGAAGGATTGCGACAACGCCAGGGACTAACGCTCACGAGCAACGTCCTGACCCCTGCGCAGCGCGCTGCCGTAACGAATTCCGCCGCCGTGAAATTGTTGCCGTTGATTCCACTGCCCACGAGTATCGACAACGGTATCGGGAGGTTTGCGGGCGCAGGCACGGCGCCAGTCGATATCGATCAATATACCGGCGACGTGAGTCATAACTTCAATTCAAACGATCGTCTCCACGTTTACTATGCTTTCCAGCGAGACAAACGCGGCGAGCCAAATCTTCAAGGCAACACCCTTCCGGGCTTCGGCGACACCCGGCAATCAACACGACAGATCTTCACGCTTAATGAAACGCACATCTTTGGCCCTAACCTGACCAATGAGGCGCGGCTTGGATTCAATCGTATCAACATCACCTTCACGCCCAATTTGCAGGTGAACCCTCGCGATTTCGATATCAACAACGGCATCAACGATGACATCGGGCTGCCGCAAATCAGCATCACTGGATTTAACTTCAACATTGGTGGCCCCGCCGGCTTCCCGCAAGGACGTTCGGACACGACAGTTGTTGTTTCAGACACGCTCAACTATCTGAGAGGGAACCACTCGTTCAAGTTTGGTGGTGAAGGCAGGCGTTTCTACAACAACAATTTCACCCTCGACACCGGCCAGTTCGTCTTTCCAAACCTGGCCAGCTTCATGAATGGAACAGCTACCTCGTTTAGTATCACGATTGGTGACCGCTCCAGCGCGATTATCCAGAACGCCCTCGGCTTTTACGTTCAGGATAACTACAAGGTGCGGCCGAATGTCACTCTCGAGCTCGGCTTGCGCTACGACTGGAACATGACACCAACCGAGCGCTTCAACCGGTTTATCGTCTTCGATCCGTCTACAGGAAAACTCGCTCAAGACGGTTCCGGCATCGATGGGGTCTATCACGAGAACAACAAGAACTTCCAACCACGCGTGGGCATTGCCTGGGATCCGTTCAAAGATGGCAAGACGTCGGTTCGCGCGGCCTATGCGATCCTGACGGATCAACCGGTAACGAATGTTGTTACGCCGCTCGCTTCAAATCCGCCACTCGCCGACCCGCGGGCGATAAGCACGGTGCTTCCAAACCTGATCACGTTCCAGAATGCCGACACAGTCGCTCGTGCCGCGGGACTCTCGCCGAATACGGTGGCCCACGACTTTGATAACGCTTACGTCCAGTCGTGGAACGTCAATATCCAGCGTGAGGTCGCACGCGATCTAGGCGTTACGATTGGCTACTTTGGAGCTAAGGGAACACACCTGAGGATTTCGCGAAACATCAACCAGCGTGTCAATGGTGTGTTGCCGTTTCCAAGTCTCCCGTCTAACGATCCTTTCCGTCCGAATGTGCCTCTGGTCAACATCATTCAGATCGAAGGCACGGGAAACTCGAGCTACAACGCTCTTTGGCTCACCGCCACGAAACGTTTGTCGCGCGGCTTCCAGTTCAACGCTTCGTACACATTCTCGAAGTCGATTGATTACAACTCACTGAACAGCCAGGGTGTGGTAATCCAGGACAACTTTAACGTGCGCGGCAGCCGTGGGCTTTCAGATTTCGATGCTCGACACCGGTTCGTGTTTAGCGGGATCTATGAGCTGCCGTTCCATGGCAGTCAACTGGTCGAAGGCTGGCAGCTGGGTACGATAGTACAGTCGCAGACTGGTAATCCGGTGAACATCGTCGTCAACAACGCGGCGCTGACGGGTGTTAACAATACCGTCAGGCCGAATGTGACTGGTCCGATCGATATTCTCGGTACACCGAATCGCTGGTTTGATATTGCTCCGTTTGTGGTGCCACCGAACCAATTCGGTAATCTGGGCCGCAACGTGGTGATTGGACCGGGATTCAACAACACCGACTTCTCGGTGATTAAGCGAACGCACCTGACCGAAACGCAGTTGATCGAGTTTCGCTGGGAAGTGTTCGATGTATTCAACCATGCGAACTTTGGTCAACCGGGACGTGTGGTGGGAACTGCCAACTTCGGGCAGATTACGAACACGCGCTTCGCGACGGGCGACTCCGGATCGTCGCGGCAGATGCAGTTTGCGTTGAAGTACAAGTTCTGAACCGCGGATGACGCGGATCTATGTAAATCGATTTACACAGATCCGCGTTTATCTGTGGCTAAATTAAACGCTCGATGCGCGAGATGAAATTCTCCAAATTTTCATCAGCCATTCGCTGAGCGTGAATGTCCGCAAGCTGATAAATTGGCTTGCGACGTTTGTAAAGCTTTAACGCCTGCTCGCGCGTTCTTCCGAGCGGGCGATCCTCTTCGGAAGTTTTGATTCTGCCCCAACAGACTTCAAAAGGAACGTCCAGCCAGACACTCAGACAACCGCGCTGATCGATCAGATCGCGATTCGTTTCCTCAATCCAGGCGCCACCGCCGAGCGCGATCACGCCAGCCGGAATCGATTCCAAAGTTTCTCGCAACGTGTTTGATTCGATCTCGCGAAACGCGGGTTCACCTTCTTCGGTGATCAGTTGTGCGGGAGTTCGACCCTGACGTGCGGTGATTACGTCGTCAAGATCGATAACCGGAACGTCGAGTCGCCGGGCCAACGCGCGAGCGACCTTGCTCTTACCGCAGCCCATGAATCCTGTAATTACGATAGGTCTCATCTTTTGGCGAGTGATTCGAGCAACGGAAAGAATTCGGGAAACGAGATGGCGACACATTCAGAGCCTGCGATCTGCGTCTCGCCTTTTGCAATCAGTGCCGCAACTGCGAAAGCCATTGCGATGCGGTGATCGTTGCGCGAGTCGATTAGCGCGCCGTGCAATTGCGTTGGTCCGGAAACCCACAGTCCGTCTTCAAACTCTTCAACTTCGGCGCCCATCGCGCGCAGGTTAAGCGCCGTGGTCGCGAGCCGGTCACTCTCTTTCAGTCTCAGCTCGCTCGCGTCGCGGATTCGGATGCCTCCGGAGATTTGCGAACCAACCACCGCGAGTAACGGCAGTTCATCAATCAACGACGGGATCATTGCTCGACTCAAGGTTCGATCCGTCTCGTTGGCTAATGCATTAATACCGCCCCGGACGTTGATGATTCCGAAGGGTTCGTTGCGTTCCGTTTTCACGTCGTCGGTTGAGATGTCAGCGCCCCACGAGCTCAGCACTGAGAGAAATGCGGCGCGCGTCGGGTTCAGACCAACGCCTTCGATCGTGAGTTGCGATTGCGACAGGAGCATTGCTGCGGCAACGAAGTAGGCTGCGGATGAGACGTCTCCGGGAATGGTGACGAGGCCGCCGTTAAGGCGTGCCGGGCCGTCGAGTGAAACTGAAAGATCGGTGTTGGTTGTGACGGGTACGCCGAAGCCGTTGAAGAGTCGTTCGGTGTGATCGCGTGAAGTTGTAGTCTCAATCACTACTGTTCGACCTGCGGCGTTTAGTCCGGCAAACAGGATTGCCGACTTCACCTGGGCGCTGGCGACCGGAAGTTTGTAAGTGATCGGATTCAGTTTCGCGGAGCCATGGACCTTCAACGGCGCTTTGCCATCCGTTGCTTTGATCTTCGCGCCCATCAATTCGAGTGGCTCGATGATGCGGCGCATCGGTCGCGAGCTGAGTGATTCGTCTCCGATAAGCTCCGCGGTGAGATCGTGACCGGCCAAAACGCCGGTTAGTATTCGCAAGGTCGAACCGCTGTTGCCGCAATCCAGCGGGCGGCGTGGCGCGACGAGTTTCTGGTTACCAGCGAAGATGAGCTTTTGATCGCGTCGTTCGATGGAAATGCCGAGTTCCTTGAGACAGGAGATTGTTGAGGCGCAGTCGCGTGCGGTCGAGAAGTTTGAGATCTCGGAACTTTCCGATGCAAGTGCGGCAATTAGGGCCACACGATGAGATATCGATTTATCTCCCGGCAGTCGTAGCCGGCCTTGGATCTGGCGTGCGGAGTTTAGTCTCATAATGTCAGATTCTGTACGTAAGGCGACATTAGTCCCTGGTTATGCTATAAAGTAGCCATCCCGAACGTCGTAGTTTCCCTCCAATCGGGATTTCCCCCGAAATAATATGCAAGATGGGTGGTTTATCCCGATGTCTAGCGCTGTATCTGCAATAATCTATCCGACTGTCCTTTTAGCAGAAGATTCAGAAGACACCCGCATTATGCTCAAGCGGGCGTTCGAAATGAAGGGATACCACGTTTTCGAAGCCGAAGACGGATTGCAAGCGCTCGATATGGCCCAGAAACATCGACCGAGCTTGATGGTGGTTGATCTGAATATGCCGGTTCTTGATGGTTTGGAGACAATTAAGCACTTTCGCGAGCTCGAGGGAAATGGAGAGCACATTCCGATCGTTGCCATCACAGCTTACGACGTCTACGGCATGGAAGAGGCTGCGTTCGAAAACGGCTGCAGCCGCTACCTGAGCAAGCCACTCGATTTGGAAGAGCTCGATCGCACTCTGAAGGATCTGGGCTTCATTGTTTGATTTAGCCACGGATCAACACGGATTTTATTTTAATCCGTGTACGAAGTCCGAGTTCATCCGTGGCTAAAATCTTCCTATTCTTGACATGCGCGCATCCAGCATGTTACACCGTCGAACTCCTGATAAGTGTCTGAAGGTATAAGAAAGCAGCCAGAGTCCTCGCGCAGTGGCTTTCGGAGAGGTCATGCACAAGAGTTGTGACCGTAGAAACGACCGAACTAAGTTTGCCCAGCCGCATTGACACGGTTGCTGCTGCGGCCGCCGCAGTTGCTGAATTTGTAGGCCGTTCAGGTGTCAGTGAGGACGCTGCGTTCGGAATCGACATGGCTGTGCGCGAAGCTGTGACCAACGCAGTACTCCATGGCAATCGTCAGGATGAGGGCAAGACGGTTGATATCGTTTTGAAAAGCTTACCTGACGCTGTTGAAATCAGCGTGCATGACCAAGGAGCAGGTTTCAACCCGGAAGAAGTCCCAGATCCAACAGCACAAGAGAACATCTTAAAAACTTCGGGCCGTGGCATCTTTTTCATGCGCAGTTTTATGGACGAAGTCGACTGGTCGATAAGACCAGGCGGTGGTACAACGGTGCGCATGCTCAAGCGACGTTAATCGCAATTGCATAAAGGAGATTTCTGAAATGGCTGAGTTGAATATCAACGAGCGTCAAGCCGGAGATGTCACCGTTCTTGACATGAGCGGAAAGATAACCATCGGTGAGGGTAGCGTGGCACTGCGCACTGCAATCCGGCGACTGCTCGAAGAAGGCAAGAAGCGCATTCTTTTGAATCTTGCGGGTGTAGGCTACATCGATTCGAGCGGCATCGGCGAGCTGGTTTCCAGTTACACGGCCATCGGCAAAGAAGGTGGACAGCTCAAACTGCTCAATCTCACACAAAAACTCCAGGATCTACTGACGATTACAAAGCTCCTGACTGTCTTCGACGTCTACGAAAGCGAAGCCGAGGCACTCAACAGCTTCAAATAGAACGGAGAAAGTAATGGCTGAGCTCGATGTGAAAGAACGGCAAGCCGGAGATGTAACCATTCTCGACATGAGTGGTGAAGTGCGGATTGGCGAGGGAAGTGTCGCTCTGCGTGATTCGATCAGGAAACTAGCGGACACCGGCAAAAAGAAGATTCTGCTGAATCTCGCGGGCGTCAAGTATGTCGACTCGAGCGGGATCGGCGAGTTGATTGCCAACTACACGACCGTTAGTCGACAAGGTGGCCAGCTAAAATTGTTGAACCTAACGGATAAAATTCAAAATCTGCTGGTGATTACAAAACTGCTCACGGTTTTTGATTCGTTCGATAACGAAGCCGAAGCGTTGAAGAGTTTTCAGTAATAGGATTTAGCCGCAGATTTTCGCGGATAAACGCAAATCAGAATCTGCGTTTATCCGCGAAAATCTGCGGCCTCAAATAATGTTTCGTGCCGCATTTCGCCGTCTGCTTGCGATCGATGATCCACCCGAGCGGACGGCGCTCGCGTTTTCAATCGGCGTCTTCATCGCCTTCTCACCGTTCCTCGGTCTCCACACAATCATGGCGACGTTGATCGCCTTCATCTTTCGCTTCAACAAGATCGCCATCTATACCGGAACCTTCATCAACAATCCCTTTTTAACTCTCGTCCCGATAATTATTGCTTCTTACGCGGTGGGCGCGTTCATCCTTGGGCGGCCTTTGAGCATCCCAGACGAGGGACTCGAGCTTCTGAAGAACCCGCGGATTCTTTCCGGCGAGTATTACCAGCAGCTATTTGTGCAGAGCTGGAGCATCGTGTGGCCTTTTTCCGTGGGCGCGATGGCGCTCTCGGTCGTTTGTTCGGCATTGGCTTATCCGCTAACATTACGGGCTCTGCGCGCTTATCGAACCCTTAAAAAGCCCCAGATTCACACGGAGTAACATAGCTTGAAGCAATTTTTACTGATCTTACTTATAGCAATCCCCGCCTGCGGCGTCGTTTTCTCGCAACCGGCGCAACAGCAAGGAGCGCAACAAAGGCAAGGCGCTTTTGAAGTTTCTGAATACGGCGTCGATTTCCAGTCAGATCCGCGGCTCATCGTCGTGATGGCGGCGCTGGATGTAGCGGGATTTGATCCAACGCCTGCTGGTCGAGCGCCATCGGCGTTTCGCACGAAACTGCGTAAAGATCTCACGGGCCTCGATCCGGATCTGCGGAACCGTCTGAAAACTTTTTACGAGCGCAATAAATTGCCCGCCCCGGCCACGCCCGCCGATCAAGCTGCGCGGTATGTTTCGCTGGCCCTCGCACTTGGTCCGTCGCCGACCTTCGAAGCGCCGGCGCGTTCGGAAGACTTGCCTGCCGGATTGCTGGACGTGCTCGATTTCGCGCCGCTGGTCCAGGAGTTCTATCGCCGCTCGGGGATCGACGAGCAAATGGTTGGCTATGTGCGCGCGTACCAGGCTGAAGGCGATCGCCTGCGTGGCCCGACTACCGAGATGGTCCGATCGCTGCTGACCTACCTGCACACGAGGCCGATTACAACTTCAACGGAGCGAGTCGAAGTAAAAAATCCAAAGAAGGACAGCAAACAAAAGCACTACACTTTCAGGGACAAGGAGCGCCGCTTTTTTATACTGCCCGATCTGCTGGCGCCGCGCGGCGCGATCAACTTCCGCATCATCGCCGACGATTACTACGCCGTCGTGCCGGAAGGGACCGATCCGACGTCGTCGGAGCTGCGTCGCGCTTATCTTCAGTATGTGATCGACGCGCTTGTGTTGCGCTTCAACAAAGACATCGCGCTTCGTCGCGAACAAGTCAAACAACTCTTGACCGAACGACAAAATGCGGGAGCGCAGGTCACGCCGGATGTATTTTTGAGTGTGAGTAGATCGCTGGTGACTGCGGCCGATGCGCGTTACGAAGAGGTGAGAAGACTCGAGCCGCTCGCTCGCGACACGCGCGCGCGACTGGCAGCCGCGAAAACCGAAGCCGACAAAGCGGCGATTGCCAAGACAGCGCAAGCGGAGATGAAAGCCATTCAGGACGAAACGGTGGCGCGTCTGGCGGAGGAATACGAGAAGGGCGCGGTGCTCTCTTTCTACTTTGCCGATCAGTTGAAGGGGATCGAGAGCGCGGGGTTCGATCTCGCAAACTTCTTTCAGGACATGATCGCGTCGTTCGATCCGGTGCGTGAAGCAAAGCGTCTCGCTGAAAATGCTGAGACAATGCAACGAGCGACCGCGGCGCGCGAAGCTCGTATTGCCGCACGACGTTCGCAAGCGGAGCTCGCTCCCGAAGGCAGCAGCAGGGAATCGGCGCTCGTTCGTGATCTGGCGGCGATTGAAGATACTTTACGCAGCAAGGATTACAACGACGCTGAGGGACGTTTGCGTGAAATGTTGAAGGAGTATCCGCGCGAGCCGCGCATCTTTTTCGCGTTGGGCCAGACAGCGAGCCTGGCGGCGATGGATGCGACTGACGAGCAGGTGCAGGCCGACCGACTCAACCGAGCGCTCGGGCATTACAGGTTGGCGGTAGCAGCTTCTTCACCTGATACGGACAAGGCGATCATGTCGCGCGCGCATGAGTCGATGGGGCGCATCAATGCATTCTTCGATAACACAGCGGAAGCGTTGAAGGAATTTGACGAGGCTATAAAGCTCGGCGATGTTCGCGGCGGCGCCTACAAAGAAGCGCTCGAAGGAAAGAAGAAGCTCACGCAACCCTGACCGCAGATGACGCAGATATAAATCCGGATTTTTATCCGCGTTTATCTGCGGTTTATTCGCCTAACGCTTTCGCGGCGTTGATTCTCCCACCCGTAACGGTTTTTCCTTTCAGGGCGATAATCGGATCGGTCGAGTTCATTAGTCGCTTGCTAAGATCCACTGCCGACATCTGCGGGTGCTTCGCTAGTATTAGCGCCGCGACACCGGACACAACAGGCGTTGCCATCGACGTGCCTGACTTTTCCTCATACTCGTTATCAAGCCACGTGCTCAGAATGTCTACTCCAGGCGCCCCAATCATCACACTCTTGACGCCGAAGTTCGAAAACGACGCCAGTTGATCGTTACGATCGAGTGCGGCGACGCTGACCACGTTCGGATAGCTCGACGGATAGTGCGGCGTGCGATCGTTGTCGACGCTTGAGTTGCCGGCCGCGGCGACGAACAGAATGTCGTTCTCGTAAGCTTTGCGAATGACGTCGCCAAGCGCACGTGATTTCATCGTTGAGCCCCAGCTCGCACTGATGATGCGAACGTTCACGCCGGCCTTCTTGCGATTGATCACGTAGTTGATCGCTTCGATAGCGTCTTTCGTGGACCCGGAGCCGCCCGCGTTCAGAAACTTGAGCGGCATGATCTGGACCTTCCAGTTCACGCCCGCGATGCCGACGTTGTTTTCACCCTCGGCGCCGATGATGCCTGCGCAATGAGTGCCGTGGCCGTTATCGTCCATCGGGTCGGCTGCGGTGTCGACCGCGTTGAAACCGTTCAGGTCGTCAATCGTTCCGAGCTCGTCGTCGTGATACGGCGCCATCGTCGCCGGACGCACCCACATGTTTTCCACGAGGTCCTCGTGCGTGTAATCAACGCCGGTATCGAGCACGGCAACCACGACTTTATCGGTGCCGGTCGTGGTGGCCCATGCGAGCGTCGCACTGATGTCGGCGCCCTGCTTACCGCCTCGTTGTCCTGAATTGGCGAGCGCCCACTGATCGTTGAACTGCGGATCGTGCGGCAGCACCGGCACGAGTGGTCCTTCGTTGGCTTCCTCGAGGTTGATTTCGTAATTGGGCTCGGCGTATTCAACTTCCGGAAGTTGACTGTACTGGGCGACGATGCTCGTGGCGTCAGCGTTGTCGAGATCATCGATTGCTTCCCAGCCCTCGGCGTTCTCGATACGATCTTCGACGCGATCGTGGAAACGCGCAGTCAGCGCATCGATAGCTTCATTACTCACGCCGCTCTTGAATTTCACCAGGACTTCGGGACTGCCGAAGCTGCGAGTTTCACTGAGCGCAACCTCTTCGGCGGAGGCCGGCTGCTTTTTCTCAGCGGCGGGCACGATCCGCACGTGGTTCTTCCACTCTTTCCGCCACCTGCTTAGTTGGCCCGCAAAGGCGGCCACAAGAATGAGAACGAGAGCTAGCGCGAGATGTATGAAAACGTTATTGCGGTTCATGGTGGTACCTCTATGAAGAATAGGACCTATAGGACCTATTAGACTCGATAATTCTTGCCTTTGAACTGATAAGCTCTTACCTGGTTCTTGTCAGCGCGGTATTCGTAGGTCTTTCCCTGGGCCTCGAGCTTGATGCGCCAGCCGCGTGTGATCATCATGCCGCTCATTTCGTCGTCCTCTGGCGCGCCAAGCGCCATGTCGGGAAAGTCAGCATCTTCCACTGAACTCTCTTTGACATCGGCGGCGTCGATCTTCAGCCGCTGTGCCAGGTCTTTTCGAGCGTTTTCAACTGCTGCGTCTTTATTGATTGCCATTACGACTTCAAACGACCTCAATGGATTCTTTGTTCCTGAGATTATCTCCCGCAAAGGCGCAAAGACGCAAAGGAAAATGGGAAGTTCAAGACCCACTTTGCGCCTTGGCGCCTTTGCGGGAAATTTCCTTCAATTGAGATCGCCAAACAGGTGTTGCAACAGCACAGCAACCGTGATTGCGGCGGTTTCAGCGCGCAGGACGCGTCCGCCGAGCGTGATTACATGGAAATTTCGTGCCCGAGCACTCTCGATCTCCTCATCTGACCAGCCGCCTTCGGAACCGACCAGAGACGTTACGTGACTCGGAGCATGCTCGATCAGGCTCTTTAATGTTTCGCCGCCACGCTCTGAAAACATCACTCCTAAACCCCCGGCGGTCACCGAATCAAACGCCACGGGCATGCTGATCTCCGGCACAAACGCTCTTCCCGATTGCTTTGCCGCTTCTAACGCGATGCGCTGCCAGCGGCTGACACGCTTCGCGGCGTCCGACTCGTCACGCAAGTGAATGTCAGCGTAGCGCGTGATCAGCGGCGTCACTTTTCTTACGCCGAGCTCAGTCGCCTTCTGCACTACGAGATCAAACTTCTCGCCCTTCAACAGCGCGACGCACAAATTTAGCTGCAACTGTGATTCAGGTTTTGCAGGCTCAACTTCCGCCTCGATGTGAAGTTCCGCCACGTCACGCTTCGTGCTAACGATGTTGCAGCGAAACTCGCGTCCACGCCCGTCGAATACGTAAACCTCGTCGCCGGCTTTCAAACGCAACACATCGCGCAGGTGACGTGCTTCGTCCGTGCCAAGCGTCACAGTTTGATCGTTGAATGCTTCGGGCAGGGCATGAAATCTTCGACGAGTCATTAAATGAGCTAAACGAGCTAGATGATCAGGGCCACCCATTCGCCATCCTGAGCGATTTCAAAGTCGTCAATGCCGCACGCATGCAGGCCGGATTGGACCAGTTCGATTTGTGTTTCCAGTATTCCTGAAAGTATCAGCTTCCCGCAGCTCAAACTCACGAGCGCTGCCAACATCTGATTGATCACATCCGCGGTGAGATTTGCGCAAACAAGATCGGCTGAAGGAGTCGAATCATCGACAGACCCGACGCGGAAATTTATCTGCTCCGCAACCCCATTCGCCCCGGCGTTCTCGCGCGCAATCGCGACGGCCGCTTCATCCGTATCGCAAGCCTCGACACGCGCTTCGGGAACGAGTTTGGCGGCAGCGATGGCGAGAATTCCGGTGCCGGTGCCGACGTCAAGAAAGCTGCCGCCGGAAAAGTGTTTCTGAATCGCATCGAGGCAGAGGCGTGTGGTCTCGTGAGTGCCGGTCCCGAAAGCCATTCCCGGTTCGATGCGAATGATCAATCGATCGTGGCGGTCGCTGACATCGGACCATGGCGGCGCGATGATGAAGCGTCCAATCTCGACTGGCTGCCAGCTCTGTTTCCACTCTTCCAGCCAATCGCGCTCCTCGACTTCGCGCACGCTCATGTCGCGCACTGACGACGACGGCAGCTCGTAGATGCGCAGCGCTTCAAACAGTTCCGCGCGAACCCGCTCGCGGTTGGGAACCTCTGCAAAGTAACCCGTGACTGTGTTGCCGGTGGTCTCAGTAGCTTCAGTTCCAAGCGCGCCGGCTTCCATCAACGCGTATTCGACAGCCTCGCGCGCCGCCGGCTCCAGCTCGACGTCGAGCGCGTACCATGCGTTTGGCTTTTCCTTTGCCGTGCTCAATTTCCACTCAATCCATATTCGTCCAACAGGTGTTCACGGTTGCGCCAGTCTTCTTCGACTTTCACAAACAACTCGAGATGCACGCGATGGCCCAACAGGTTCTCGATCTCTTTTCGCGCGCGAATGCCAATGTCCTTCAAACGACTCGCGCCCTTGCCAATGATGATCTTCTTTTGTGAACCGCGTTCGACGACGATGACGCAGAAGATCCGCGCGAAGTCTTCACGAACCTCTTCATACTTTTCTGTTACCACTGCCGTGACGTAAGGAATCTCATCGCCGGTCACGTGCAAAAGCTTCTCGCGCACGATCTCCGCAACGAGCACGCGCAGCGACTGGTCTGTCAGCTCGTCTTCTGAAAAGATCGGTTCACCTTCCGGCAGGTGTCGCAAAGAGCTCTCAACCAGCACGTCCGTCATCTCATCTTTGAGCGCTGAAATCGGAATGATCTCGCTCCAGTCGTACTCATTGCGGTACCAGTCGATCAGCGGCAACAACGCTGACTTGTCGTCAAGTTTGTCGATCTTATTCAGCAACAGCAGCGCGGGTTTCTCGGAGCGCTTCACGAGATCGAGCACAAAACGATCGCCGTTGCCGGTTGAAACGGAAGCGTCGCGAATCAGGCAAACGAGATCGACGCCCATCAGCGCATCCTGGACCGCCGCCATCATGCGACGATTGAGCTCGTAGCCAGGCTGGTGGACGCCCGGCGTATCAACAAACACAACCTGGCCTTCGGGCCTGGTGATTATCCCCTGAATCCTGAACCTCGTGGTTTGCGGTTTATCAGAGACGGCAGCAATCTTCTGGCCCACCAATCGATTGAGTAACGTCGACTTGCCGGCATTCGGGCGTCCAATCAGGGCGACATATCCGCTATTCATCCGTGTAATCCGTGGCTAACTCTTTTCCGCAAAGATTTGCACCAGGTGGACCAGCGTCTCGGTAGACTTCTCCAGCCCGCGGCGCGAGTTGAATTCCAACTTGCCGTGGAAGTTCGAGCCACCGGTGAACAAGTTCGGCGTCGGCAGTCCCTGAAACGTCAACCGCGATCCATCAGTGCCGCCGCGGATCGGTTTCATGAACGGCTTCAGCCCCGCCCGGCGCGCGGCTTCCATCGCGTTGTTGGTTAGCTCAGGAAATTCCTTGAGCACTTCCTTCATGTTCTTGTAATTCTCTTCGACGGTAATTCCTATCTTCACTTCCGGAAACTTCTTCGCGGTCTGGGCCACCATGTCGCGCAGCATCTTCTCCTTCGCATCAAGCCCGCTGACATCAAAGTCGCGCAACAAGATCTTCACGCTCGAGGTCTCAACGTCGATCACGCCAGCATAAGGATGAACAAAACCGACGCGACCTTCAGTTGTCTCCGGCAGCATGTCTTTTGGAAACCGCCCGAGATAATCTCCGATCGCGTACATCGCATTGACCATGATTCCTTTGGCAGTTCCGGGGTGCGTGCTCTTGCCCTGAAACGTCACTGTTGCCGTGCGAGCGCTCCACGTCTCGTCGCTGATCTCACCCAACTCTTCTCCATCGACCGTGTAAGCGACCTTCGCGCCGAAGCCTTTGATATCAAACTTCTCGATGCCTCCACCAACCTCTTCGTCAGGCGTGAACGCGATCGCGAGCGTGCCGTGTTTGATTTGCGGATTCTGACGCAGGATGTCGATCATCGTCATGACCTCAGCGATGCCCGATTTGTCGTCCGAACCAAGCAGCGTGGTGCCGTCGGCGGTGATGATGTCGTCGCCGATCAACTCTTTCAGCACCGGGTTCTTCGCAGCCGTGATTACCTGACTCGTATCTTTCGGCAACACGATATCGCCGCCCTGATAATTCTTGTGAATGATCGCATTGACGTTCTCGCCGGAGACTGCGGGCGACGTGTCCATGTGTGCAATAAAACCGACGACGGGAACTTTTGAGTTGTCTGCGAGATTACCGGGCACGGTTGCGTAAACAATTCCAAACTCGCTGACGCGCACGTTTTCCGCTCCTAGCGCGGTCAGTTCCTTCGCGAGAAGGTTTGCGAGATTGAGTTGTTTGCGAGTGCTGGGCACCGTCGTCTGATCTTCCTGCGACTGCGTGTCGATCTTCACGTAACGAAGAAAGCGGTCCATGGCGGGCTCCGCCGGTGCTTTGAGTTGGGCCTTTGCGATCCCAAGACAAATAAGACAAAGCACTAAAGCAAGAAACGATTTCATAGTTAATCCTCTTTGTTGGTGTAATCCGTGGAGAGGCTGTTTAGATGATCGAGGGCCTGCTGAAGTTCGTCGCGTTTGGCGGCCAGTGTCTTCTCGTCGGCATCTGGAGGAACGTAAATCGGCGGCGCGACGTAGACGCGAGCGCCCGTAAAAGGTTTTGGAATCTGAAAAAAGTCCCAACTCGGCGTCGTCCAGTAGCGTTTGAGCGCCATTGTCACAGGTAAGATCGGGTGACCAGACTTTTTCGCCAGCAATACCGCACCCATCTTTGCCACATAGCGCGGACCCTTCGGACCATCGATCGTAAACGCCGTCGTACAGCCCGCGCGCATCAGACGCGCCATCTCGACAATCGCGCCGACGCCGCCGCGCGTGCTCGATCCGCGCACCGCACCGTAACCAAAGCGCTGAATGAAGCGAGCTATGTACTCGCCGTCGAAGCTGCGCGAAGTCATGACCACGATGCGACGTTTGCGCCACCAGTAAGTGGTCAGGAAGATGCGGTCGTGCCAGAAGACGTAGATGGGGAGCCCGCCGTTCTTCTCGGCTTCTTCATGGTTTTCCCAGCCAATCACTTCGAAACGCGCCGTCAGACCGATGAGATTGATCAGCACATAGAACACCAGATCGGCGGCGCGAATCAGGAAACGATCTTTAAAGGAATACTCAGACAGGTCAGCAAATTCGTAAGCGCGGTTAACGCGCGCGTGGGAGAAACTTTGTTCCACTGAAGCCTGCATGAAGTGCCCGAAAGTATAGCTGAATCCGCGTGAATACGCGTTTATCCGCGGCTAATAAATAGGAGGCTCACCTGGCGGTCGTGTTTTCCATCGTTTGTGGATCCAGAGCCACTGGCCGGGATACTGCCGAATCTGGTTCTCGAGTAGCCGCGTGATCTCCATCGTCACTCGCCTGACGTCCGCCTCTTCATCGCCGGTCGTCCGAACCGAAATCAGCGGTTCTACAATGAGGAGATACTTTCCTGTTTCAGCGTCCCAGGGCGAAAAGACGGGAACGATCGGTGTCTGAGTTCGCAAAGCGAGCTTGGCCACGATGAAAGTCGTGGCTGCCGGAACGCCGAAGAAATCGACAAAAATCGCTTCGTCGTCGAGTGTGTTCAAGTCGGTCAAAAGACCCAGCAAGCTTTCGCCCGAGCGCAAAATTTTGAGCATCGAGCGCGCGGCGGAAAGTTTGTCGATCGTGGTGTTCCCGAATTTTGTACGGACACGATCGACCATTTCCTCGATCCGCTGATTGTCGATTCTGCGGACGAGAAACGTGACCCCGTGACCTAGAAGCGAAATACCAAAACTGGTCAGCTCCCAGGCGCCGAGATGGCCGGTGATTAGCACCAGTTT
>Ga0207670_10000156_pt1 | contig 45027 bp, 65 predicted proteins | sample KBSS23HmetaG_FD_184339 | JGI IMG/M metagenome (GOLD analysis project Ga0207670, IMG submission 184339) | Switchgrass rhizosphere microbial communities from Kellogg Biological Station, Michigan, USA - KBS S2-3H metaG (SPAdes) (version 2) | ecosystem: Host-associated > Plants > Roots >... | reverse complement strand
CAGTCACTTGCCCACATCGCGGAGAATCAATTGAAGTTGACTAGTTTTGTCTGTGATGATTGCACGGAAGGAAAACACGATGCCTGCCGAAGAGGAACCCACTGCGATTGCCAGCACCGTCCCCGAATGCCTAAGCAACCCGACATTGGGAGCAGCAGCCAATGGCGTTTTTCTTGACGTCATGGAAGCCCAAGTGATCGAAAATCGTAGGGCTGAAATTGAAGGTCGCAATGCTCAGATTGCTAAGCGAGACTTTCGGCACCCTGCATGGAGTCGACCTGACGCCGGATCACTTTACGAGGACGTCTCATTCGGAACGCATTTCGATGATGGTGAACCAGTGAATTCGCCTCAAGGGGGTCCGGAGGTCCCGGCAGCCGGGATGATGGCAGCAGCCCACAAGGCACTCGGGAAGCCACCTGTACGCCAGCCTAAGAGCGTCAAGACCCCCTCCGGTCGAGCAGTTCAGGTCAGTACCTCAGGTTCTCAGGAAGTCGTCCAGGCCCCTTCTCAGGCTTCGGGGGATGACGAGTGACCACTCTGCCCGAAATCGATTTGACAGGAAGTCGGTTTTCAATTCATGAAAATCCAAATGTTGCTCCAGGTAATTGTGCCGTGTGCCGCCATTCTGGGGGCGATGGTCGTTACTTTGTGGACTTTGGTCTTCAGCTAGATTGGTACGGGGCCGTTTACTTCTGCTCCGAATGCGTACGTGAATTGGCTGGAGCTATCGGGTACGTTCCAATTGAAGATTTGAATTTGGCTAGACGTGAAGCCAAAGACAATCTCAAAGTTGCCGGTGGAATGAAGAAGGAATTCGATGCTTTCAGGTACTCTACTAGTGTTCTTCTTCGGGATTGTCGTTGTAATCTTGGGGCTAGCGATTGCGGGGATGGCGTGGGTACTCCACAAATCAGTGGAATTGAGCGGAGTCCACAGCGAAAGTCAGCTGGATCTGATCGAAAAGATGACGAAACTAGCGGCAGCGAATGACATTCAGTCCTATGCTGCACTAACAGCTGAAAACAATGTCATCGGCCACGTTATGGAATCTGTACCCATGGACGACGAATCTATGGCAATGCGAATGGCTGAATCGTATGCCGAGCGTGGGATTGACCCCAATCTCGCCTTGTCCCCTGATTCTGACCCGCTCTCTGATTTCGACATTTTTAACAAGAATTAAAAGGAGGTGAATGGGAACACCATCTAATGCATCAATGATGCCGGGAAGTGTCGATCAGACCGGCTCAAGCAGTGACGAGCAGCAGCAGCGAAATGCCAAGCTCAAGGATGCTGATTTTCAGAATCGTGTAATCGAGTGGACCAAATCCTCTCACATGCGATGCCGTACCATTCGACAGCAGATCGAGCGTCAGTGGTACATTAATATGGCGTTCTACATTGGAAAGCAAAATGTGGCAGTCATTCCAATCAGTTCTGCTTCTAGTGCTGCTACTGGCGTGCGCCTTTACATTCCTCCTGCTCCTTATTATCGTGCCCGTCCTGTTCTCAATCGTATTCGCCCTATCATTCGCACAGAACTTTCGAAACTCACGGCTCAAAAGCCATCAGCGACCATTGTTCCGGCGACGTCGGAAGACGCTGACACTGCCGCCGCTCTAGCGGGCGAACAGATTTGGGATAGCGTCTACCGTGAAAAGAAAATCGGTGCCACGTTCCGTCAAACTGCATTGTGGACACTGACGACCGGCAACGGTTTCATGAAGACGTATTGGGACCCAACGAAGATTGACTCAGATGGCAATCCTGGCGATTTCTGCTATGAGAATGTGACACCGTTTCATCTCTTTGTTCCTGATATGCTTCAGGAAGATATTGAAGATCAGCCGTACATCATTCACATTCAGACGAAGAGTCCTGAATGGGTAAAGATGCATTACCCTGGCATTAAGGCTCAGCCGAATGTGATGGAAGCCAATGACATTCTTAATGATAGCTTTCTTCAGCTTGTGGGTGCTGGCGATTTTCGTAAGAATGCAATCTTGTGCTATGAGGTCTGGGTCAAGCCGGGAAATGTCGAATTCATGCCCAATGGTGGAATGTACACCATCATCGGGGATCAAATCGTCCAATTCGTAGAAGGTAATCCGTATATTCATCAGCAGTACCCTTTCATTAAATTCGGACACCTCCCTACGGCACGGTTCTATTATGACAGTGTCATCAACGACCTGATTCCTGTACAGCGTGAATACAACCGCACGCGGGGCCAGATCATTGAAGCAAAGAACCGAATGGCGCATCCGCAGATTATGGCGGCTCAGGGTTCGATTGATGCGGCCAAAATTACCACTGAGCCCGGCCAGGTAATCAATTACAAACTCGGCTATCCTCAGCCGGTGCCATTCCCGCTCCAGAATTTGCCTGCATATGTTCTTCAAGAAATTGACCGACTCTTGATGGACATGGAAGACATTTCCGGTCAGCATCAGGTTTCAAAAGGTCAAGTTCCCTCTGGGGTTACTGCGGCCACCGCAATTAACTTTTTGCAGGAGCAGGATGAATCAATGCTTTCTGCAACCTTCCAGAACATTGAGGAAGGTTTCGAAAAGATCGGGTATCAAACCCTCTGCTATGTCAAGCAGTATTGGGATACTCCGCGAATTGTCAAGGTTGCAGGGCGGGACCAGCAATTCAATGTCGTCAGTTTTCAGGGGAGTGACCTCCGAAACAACACTGACATTCGCGTTGAGGCCGGATCTGCATTGCCGACTTCGAAATCTGCCAAACAAGCTCTTCTGATGGATCTCATGGGTCAGGGATTTATTCCCCCGGAGAAGGGTCTTGAATTGATGGAGGTCGGCGGAGTTCAAAACCTCTATCAGGAATTGAAGGTCGATTCAGCTCAGGCTCAGCGTGAAAACACTCGAATGGCTGCGGTGACTCAGGATCTATTGAGTCAGTATTTGCAGACGTTCCAGGGTGTTGACCCGATGACGGGCGAACCTGCTATGATCGACCCAAATACACAGAAGCCACTTGTAGATATGGCTGGTAATCCTACTCAGCCACCCCTGATTGTTCCTGTGAATTCGTTCGACAATCATCAGGTACATATTCAGGTACACAACACATACCGAAAATCTCAGGAGTATGAGACACTACCTCCTGAGACAAGAGCTTTGTTTGAAGAGCATGTGAATCAGCATATGATGGCAACTGGAATGATGCCTGGGGCGCCAATGCCGCTCCCTGGACAGAATTCAGTTACGTCGGGTGGATTCGAATCCGGTCAGGTTCCTCCGGAAGCTCTTCAGGCAATTGCCGCTGGTCAGCAACCGCCCCAGGGGACCCCACCCCCTCAAATGGGCGGTCCTTCCCCCGAGGCTGGCCAGCAAGGCGGGGGAGGCAATCCCACTGGTTCCAACCCATTGCCTCCCCCGCCTATTCCTACCCCTCCCCCAATGTAGGAGGATGAAATGGCATTCACTCAGCTTTCACCCCCGGACGTTAATTTCGTCAATTCACTCCGAGCCGTTCCTGATCAGGGTGGTTCTGGAAGCCTTCTTGCAACCGTATCCAATTACGGAAGCATTTCCGCACTTCGTGGCGCCTTGAATACGGCAAATCCCGCCTATTACACGGTAGCTCGCTTGGATACGCTCACGGTCAATGACATGGTGTTTGCGCTTCGCAATATTCAGGACCCGCAGACCATTGCAAATTACATGACCGCTTCGGCGGCGTAATGCCGTTCAAGAGCGAAGCTCAAAAACGATTCATGTACGCCCGGCACCCTGACATTGCCGAGCGTTGGCAAAAGGAAGGGAAGGGTTACGTGGAACAGAAGTTTGGTGTAAAGACTAGTGGCACCACGGTAGCGAATAACAAGCCTGTAGGCAGCGCTGGCAATCCTGCCGGGGGTTCGCTCAAGTCGCACCAGCGAGTGGATGACAAGAAGTTCGGTGCAATTGAGCGTCGAATGAAGAAGCTTTCGGATTCGAAGAAGGGTAAGTAATGTCTACTCCGCTTCCGGTATTCGCTCCCGGCACTCGTGTAATTGCGCAGAACGCTGCCGGTCAGACTGGTCCTGGTACTATTTATGCTAAGGGTGCTGGAGCTGGCCAGGCCAACATTTCATTCCTGCGTAATGACACGGGTGCGCCGGTTGTTCTGGCGAATGCGAATTTCGTTGCAGAGGACGCGCCATTTGTTGGCGGTCAGGATCAGTTCAAGCTCAACTTTAAGGCAACCCCGTGAATCTTGAAGGCAGGCATCCCGCAATTCAGGAAGTTGGTGTTTGGTTTCATTATGACCACCTGCCTCCTGGATTGTATGATGTGAGTAAGCATTGTCACGATCTGGCTGAATTGATGCTTACGAATATCAAGACTGACGATCCGCAGCTTACGCATGGTTTGAATTTGCTTCTTCAGGCCAAGGATTGTTTCGTCCGGGCCAAGCGTAAGTCTATTGACGGGGGTCCTCGATACACCCCCTTGCACGACTGAGAAGAAACCGCTAATTTAAATATGGGTCTAGGGCCTAATCCCCCCACAGCCCCGAGAAGCCGACCTTATTCACTTATAGGCTTTTCGGGGCCCGGGTTTTAGGTACGGGCTAGAAAAGGGGAAACATGGACGGAATTGAAGACGGACAGGTACAGGGCGGAGATTCGACGGGATCTGAACCTCCAGGGCCGAATCCGGCTTGGAATGACGTTCTGAGCGTATTGCCTGAGCAATTTCATCAAATGGTCACACCTCATTTCCAGAAGTGGGACCAGGCGGCTCAACAGCGAATTGAGAGTGCAAATTCTCAGCTTCAGGCCTATGATTCGTACAAGCCTTTCGTTGAGCATGGAATTGATCCTCAGGAATTGGAAAACGGCCTGCGACTGTTGTATCAAATCAACAACAATCCGCAGGAAGTCTACAACGCTCTTGGTCAGGCTTATGGTCTGACTGGTAATCCTGGAAATGAACAGCAGCCTCCGGAAGGCGAAGCCGATCCTGCTGCGAATGCCCAGGACCCTCGTTACGATACACTTCAGCAGAATTTGAATCTCGTCAACCAAATCATCCTTGAAGAGCAGCAGGCCAAAGAGCAGGCTAAGTATGATGCTGAATTGGAAACTGAACTAAGTAGCCTCAAGGAAAAGTTTGGCGATTATGACGAGCGATACGTTCTGGCAATGATGCAGAATGGAATGTCCGGCGAGCAGGCCGTGCAATCCTTCACTGAAATGCGTAACGGACTCCTTCAGAGCAATCCCCGCCCATTCGCGCCTAATGTAATGGGAGGCTCTCAAGGGGGATCGGGTTACCCTTCTCAGCAAATTGACCCAACGAAGCTGTCTGGCAATGAGACCCGGAAGCTCGTTGAGCAATATCTCCGGGCAAATGCCAATCAGCAGTAATTAACAGGAGGCGCATGGGAGCTACGCTCACCACTGCAACCAATATCCTTAAGGAAATTTACGAGCCTCGCATTCGTGAGCAGCTCCAGAACTGGTTGAAGACTTCTAAGCGAATTGAACAGACGTCGGAAGGTGTGACGTCTGAAGTTGGCGGTAAGTACGTTGTATTCCCAGTGCACGTCAAGCGTAACCACGGAATTGGTGCCCGACTTGAAATGGAGCAGCTGCCGACTGCTCAGAATCAGGGCTATGGCCGTGCACAGGTAACGCTTTCTTACCAGTATGGTGCAATTCGACTTTCGGGCCAGAGCATGGAATTGGCTCAGTCGAACTTCCAGGCTTTCGCGTCCGTTCTGGATGAGGAAGTCAATGGTATTCAGCGTGACCTTGCAAAGGACATGAACCGCCAGATTTACGGTACCTCTGCGGGTATCCTGGCTACGATTACTGGCGCCAACGCTGGTAACGTGATTCCTGCCACGAATACGCAGTACCTCGAAGTCGGCATGGTCATCGACATTTACGATGCCACGGGTGCCACGCAGAAGGCTTCGACGCGTAAGATTACCGCAATCACGAAGAACACCAACTTCACGATTGACGGTCCCGCGGTTGCTGTGATTGCCACTGACTTCATTACGCGTCAGGGTAACTTGAACCGTGAAATCATTGGCCTTCAGCAGATTGTGTCCAATACGGGCACGCTCTTTAACATTGACCCGACGGTCGAACCTCTTTGGCAGGCAGTGGTCAATGCGAATGGTGGAACCAACCGTGCACTTTCCGAGTCTCTCATGATTCGGATGGTCGACGACATTTACACCAATGGTGGAAATACGACTGCTATTTTCACCACTCTCGGCGTCCGTCGATCCTATTTCAACCTCCTCGTCCAGCAGCGTCGATACTGCGACACGAAGGACTTTGAGGGTGGATTTAAGGGTCTTGCATTCACGACGGATAACGGTGAAATTCCGCTTATCGCGGATGTGGATTGCCAGCCTAACCGCATGTACTTTGTCAACGAAAAGGAAATGAAGATCTACCGCGAAAGCGACTGGAGCTTCATGGATCGAGATGGTTCGAAGTGGCAGCGTGTCATTGGATTCGACGCGTACGATTCCACGCTCTACAAGTACTGCCAGCTCGGTACTCACCGGCGCAATTCGCACGGTCTTGTAAGCGATGTGACCGAGAGCTAAACTGATCTCGCAGTTGGGATGCTGCCTAAAGGGCCGCAGTGAGAAACCCTCACTGCGGCCCTTTTCGTTACCCAGAAGGAGGCAATTGGCTGAACCCGAGTCCACAAATACTATGCTTCAGAATTCATTTGTCAAGATTGCGGATGGGCAATACGCTCAGCGCACAACTGGTTCAGGGGGTGGTGGGGCTCCTTCATCAGTGACGCTTGACCCCACCGGTAATACGGTCAAGCTGGATCAGACAGACCCGAACAACAAGATTCGGATTGCGGATGGCCAGAATATCACTATTGCCAATCCGCTTGCCGGTCGATCCACTTCTATTTTCGCCAATGGTAAGCAGGCTGCGCCTGCGGCTGCTACTTCAATTGCAACGACTGTCGCATTGGCTGCTGGTACATGGGATATTGAATGCAGCATTGCAATTCTCGGTACCACTGTAGCGAATGTGGAAGCCACCAACATTGCGTTCCAGGTCGGTGGTGTCACCGTGGCCACGCCCACTTTGAATGTGCCCGGCGTTAATGGTACCACCGATTTGGCTAAATTCCATGCACGCGTAAATCTTGGTGCGCCTACGGTCGTGCGCCTAATTACGGGGGCAGCAGCCGCTACTGCTGGAAGTATTTATGTGGCTGACATTGTTGCAACCAAGTGGGAAAACCCGTGACAATTGATAGTAAGCTCTTGAATGGGAATTTCTATTTCCCTATTGATGGACATTTTGTTAGTCAGAAGCAGGTGAGAATCAATGAGATTCTTCAGGACTATGATTCAACGCTTCAGCTGCAATGGATTCCGCCGAGCGAACGTAGCACTGAAGACCTTGCCTTCCGAATCATTGCACATCCTCCGGGGCGGGCTCCCTATGCGGTCTGCTTTGGACCAGATGCCGACGAACGATTGTTGGCGAAAGTTTTTGAAGCGGATCAGCGAAACTCCCCCCAAAAACTGAGCTACATCGAAAATTATGAAAAAGCGCTCGAATTGACTCGCGCAAAAGAAGCCGAGGAACAACGCGAACAAGACCATGAAATGGCTGCAAGCCTACTTCGCAACCAGAAGAGTTATTACCGAGTTCGTAACGCGAATGGGGAGTTGATCGATCTTGAACGTCCAAGACATTATCAATCGCGTACAACGTACATTTGGTGATGAAGCTTCGGTTCAGGTTACGTCAGATGATATTATTCGATGGATCAATGATGCTCAGCTAGAAATCTGTGTTCAGAACGAAGAGCTTTTGCAGACTTCTGGCACGACCGACACATTCATTGGTCAAGCTGAATACGATTTGCCAGCTGACATGTGGATTCTGCGGAGCATGACATACAAGGGCTTCCGCGTGAAGCATATGTCATTTGCAGAATTTAATGAATACATTGACGGCTTTGGCGCCAGCCCCGGTACCAGTCCATATGGTCCCGGCATTCCTGAAATCTTCATGGTGTGGCAGGGGAAGGTTACATTGTTCCCTGCACCTAATTCAGACCAGGTTGCCGGGCTGAAGATTTTCTATTCAAAGCAGCCGACCACAATTGTGACTGAAGCTGACCCGCTCACGGTTCCTCTCTCCTATCACACATCGGTCTACGAATTCTGTATGTCCCGAGCGTATGAATTGGACGAGGATCTAGAGAAAGCTGCATTTGCTAAAGGTAAATTCGACGCGAATAATCAGCGCCTGAATGACCGTCAGCAATGGGAAGCTCAGGAATACTATCCTCGCATTACAACTCTTCCGGAAGACGAGAATTATGGGAATTACGGATACTGGGGCGGCTATTTTTAGGAAGAGGCCCGTACAAATTTGGGCTCTTCAGTGGACAGAAAATACATCAATGCAAAACATGATTGACTTTGCAAATGGACTTGTGAAGCTCAATGATGTTGATGGACTTTTCTTTGTCTATGATCGACTGCATGACACGTGGGTTCAATTCGAATGGAATGATTGGATCATCAAGGGAATTCAGGGAGAATTCTACCCTTGTAAGCCTGATGTTTTTCAGGCCGCTTACGAGAGGGTGTAAATGCCCACCAACACAGGTACAGCAATCCGCGAGCTGAAAATCGGACCGTTCGCTGGTGGCATTAACCGCTACTCCGACATTTCAGCAATCGCCGATGACGAAATGACAGACTGTGTCAATTTCGACATTGACCTTGACGGTTCACTGAAAAGTCGCCCTCCGTGGCACACTCTTTTTGCTGCACAATTCACCAACACAATCGGTGGTGCCACTCCCCCGGATGATTTTCAATTCATCCTGCTGACTGGTACCTATGAATCGATCAGATTCATCATTCTGAGGTCGAATCACACCGGTACCACTGGGGCTTACATCTATTACCTTGATGGGCCAAATGCTGGAACCATGGCTCTCATTGGTAATGGCGCCTTCAGTACTGCTCAGCGATATGGTGGCGACGTATTTCTCCAGCCTGACGTCAATACGACCGACACGTTGACGACTGGCATCAAATACACACTGTCTACCGGCCTCGTGACCGTTACCACCAATATTCCACGCGGCTACAGTTCGGCAGTCTATAAAGACAGACTGTGGATTTGCGGTCGACGTGGTACACCGAATGACTCAAGGCTGTTTTTCAGTGACCTTGCGAATTTCGGTTCATTCCCATCGTCGAACTTTTTTGACATTAATCCAGGCGATGGTGATGCACTTCAGGATCTAATTGTCTATCAGGACAATTTGATGCTGTTTAAAGATACGGCCACCTATGTACTGTCGTACGACCAGGGCCCAGCCCAATCCGTTCTCCAGCTGGTGAATGGTGATGTAGGTGTTTACGGGCCCCGCTGTGTAGTGGCCTATGAAAACAGCATCTTCGTTCTCAAGTACAATCAAGTCTTCGAGATGGTGAATTACGATTTCACGCGTGTCAGCGTGAAAGTGCCATTCGAATACGATAACACCGAAAACACCGGCATTGCCAGCAATTCATGGCTCTTTCCGCTATGGATGCGTCAATGCGGTGACAGATTGGTTGTCAGGTTTTACAATCGACTGTATATCTATCATCTACGATTGAGAGCCTGGACTCGCTGGGAAAGTGCAGATATCAACATTCAGGGCCTTGGTCCCATCAGTCTTCTCGATGCAACCAATACGCAGGTAGATTCAAAGCTAGGCCACAATACCTACGTAGCGCCCTCATCGTACCGAAAGAACTATGATTCGGGTGGTGTTGGTTCATCTGGTAACTGGTCGACCTATGTGAAAATCTTCCGATTCGACGATTTCTATGAGGGGTCGTACGTGGAAGATGGAGATATTACGCCAAGTCCTGTTGACATTAGCTGTAAAATGTTGACTAAAGCCTACGATGTAGGTGTATCGCATAGATTTAAAAGGCTGATGCATTGGGGGGTAGACACCATTACGGGTCGCACAATTCGTGGAATTGTGTATCCGTTCAGCATCAGCTACAAGGTGACGTGGGGACAGCTTCATACGATTCAATGGCACAATTTGAATACGTGGGCCTATCCCCTATTCGCTATCCCGAATACAGAGCAGTCTCAACCCGTGGGGGCTGGCCTTGCCAGAAGGTATATCAGATTTCCTAAGAGTCTTCGGTTCAGGTTGGTACAATTCGAAGTGGATATGTTGACCGTCGGAAATACTTCTGATGGTCCTGCTCGACTGTATAGCCTGACCGCATTCGTCGGTGGAAAGCAATTGGTTCCTAAGGCGGTGAACTAATGGCTACGTCAATCGTGGACCTCTTCGGTAACAGAAAAGCGCAGAACCCCCCGCCAGGTATGCAGCAGTTCAATTCCTATGCTGCTGGTAACAAGTACTATGGCGGGGGGCGCAGTTTCCCCAATATGGGTCCCGTATCAGGTCAGGGAACATTGGGGTATGCGCAGCGAGACAATGAAGCGAAAGCCAAGAAGAGTGCAATTCTCCGGCGCATGCGTGGCCAATCGACTGGTAACCCAATGAATGGGTCAGTCCTTTCCGGTAACGTGGGAGGGGTGTTCCTCTAAATGGCATTGAACGTCAAACCCCTACAAAACCCAGCCGAAGACAAGCGCCGAAATCAAATCGAAGAAGCTCGTAACGTTGAAATTGACAAGTTGCGTGCCGCTAATTCGACCGCACTTCAGAACGCCAAAAAGCAAAAAGGGTCCCAGAAGTACACCTACCAAGCTCTCCAGGGACAGACCGACTTCGGGGCTGGCCAGGGCGGCCCAGGGGTGCCATGGAGCGTCCAGAACCTGTCTCTGCCGGAGTCTCAGGCGGCCCCGAAGGGGAACATCCCTGGCATCCCGTGGGGCTGGCAGAAAGGCTCTCAGGCCCCTTCCTGGGCGTCGACATTGGGCAAATTGTGGGGTACTCCGGGAAATGTGAATGCGAAGGACCCGTGGTCAGATCCCAAACTCCTTGCAATCCGGAGGAGGCTGAATAATGGCTAAAAAGCAATCCGCACTGGATAAGTGGCTTGCTGGTGACACCACTTATCAGCAGCAATTGGCCGACTTCAATCGAGCCCTAGCTGAATACGAAGCCACATATAATCGTCAGCGCAGCATTACGCAGAGGGATTACGCTGAAAGTCAGCGAGCCCTCAATTTGCAGGGTCAGCAGGATCGAGAAGACCAGCAGAATGATTTTGCTGGTCGTGGAATTCTGCACAGTGGCGTGTACGCCAAAGCATTGGGTGATTACAATACTCAATTCAATCAGCGTACTCGTGCATTGACAACTGGCCAAAGTGACAAATTGGGTGATCTGGGTACTCAGCGATCCAATTTTAGGCGCCAGACGGGCCTAGAGCAAAACAACGCAAAGCAGGATGCGATCCGGCGCAGGGCTCAGCAGCTAGGCATTTAAGGAGGCAATTGGCCGATACAGTATTTGAATACAAAGAAAACAGGAAGAAAGAGAAGCTAGACAAGGCCAAAAAGAAGGCAACAAAGAAGGGCGATAGTGGTCAGCTTCTGCTGAGCAATCTGGTCCCTGACATTGGTTTTCAGGCCGAGAATGTCGAAAAGGCTGCCAATAACATTGGCCAGCAGGCTCAGCAGAAGAGCAATCTTACACCTACTGACCCAATTCAGAATCTGGTTAATCAGATCATGGGTCAGTACAATTCGATTTCGTCTCCAGCTACACCTTATGAAGAACTGAAGCGAATTGCCGAATCGCAGGTCGGTGCACAATTCGACCCCATGATGAATCTGCTTCAGCAGCAGATGAATCAGCGAGGCAAGAATGCCAACCGATCCTCTGGCGAGGCTCGGCAAATGTATAATGCATTGGGTCAGGACTTTCTGTCCCAGCTTCCTGAATTGACGCAGCAATTTGCGGCCGAAGACAGGGAAACCAATGCACGATACGACGGAGCGCAACAGCAGCTTCAACAGCGATATCAGAATCAGCAGCAAGAGCAGAATGCAGTTCTCCAGCAGCTCGGAATTCAAGCGGCTGCGCCGGACGCATCAAAGCAGGCTATGGAAGATCAGAACTACTTCCAGGGTCAAATGGAGACGGACCAGCAATCAGCGCTAAATGCGCTAAATCAGCAGCAGCAGGCGCAAAGTGATTACACTAGAAATTTGGGCAACACGTCCCGGATGGCTGGTGAGAATACAGCTCAAGACATTATGCGCCAGCTGAGCGATTATATGGATCAGGCCAATACTCAAATGAGTGGGTTGCAATCGCAGAGGGGTGCAGCTCTTTCGAGCCTATTGCAGCAAATGCAGGGGCAGGATGCCGCACGAGTTGAAAAGGATCAGCAGCAGCAATTCCAGAACCTTATGAGTCTCGCCAATTTCCAGTTGGATGCAGCCAAGGCACAGGGGAAGAATTCTGGAGCCTCTAATAGCATCTTTGGTGGTACCACTGGATTGACCGGTGCTCAGAATTTCCTTGCCGAGCAGTATCCGAATTCACCAGTCATGGCATCCAATCTCATGGAACAGTTGAATGATGTTCTATCGAATAAGGATGTCGTTGCCGGTAAATTCCAATTGGAGCCGGGCGACCCCTCTAAGGGTGTTGCTCCGAAATACAGTGACGTCGGTCAGGAATACATGGTCGACCTGCTGCGGCGTGAAATCGAGAAGGAGAATCAGGCACAGCCGGGTCGATATGGAACAGCAGATGTGAATAACACCATCAACGCCCTATTGGCCTATCTCGGAAAGCTGCGATGAAGACACCAATTATGGCACCCACGCTCAGGCAATATGAATTTCACCTGAGAGAGAATCACCTAAACCCAAAGGAGTACTTTTACCTGGGGACTAATAGCGGCGACGCCTACAATAGGATGCGTGGCATTCGTGGGGGAGAATTCATCTTCATTGATGGGCCATACCCTAGACATTTTGAGGTTGGCGATCTCCTGGCGCTTGCACAATACTCTGAAATGAACATCATTAAGATTTAAAAGGAGGTTTTTGCGAAAGTTCGCACCGCTTGATTTGAGCTTTATTGCGAATGCTGGCTCTCCCGAGCGTGAGAGCATTCGCAATGTTGCTTCAATGATTAATGCTTCCGCAGGTTGGGGGCAGGCTTCACAGTCATTTCTCAACGAATACGCTGCGGCCAAAAAGGCTGCTGAAAAAGACAATCGACACAAGTCCACTTTCATTGGTGGATTGTTCGACCTTTTGCAGGCGCCTCTTTACGGTGTAGCCAATGCCATGGATGAGGCTCTAGCGGGGCATCAATCCGATAACAACGATTCAGTCCTTGAGGACATTGGCAAGACCATCGGTGGGGTCTTTACCGGATTGCCCAAGGGTGTCGGTGCTGGATTGCGCGGTGCTACACAAATGCTTGACACCCTCCCCGGCGTAGACATTTCAGACGAATGGCAGACAGATCCTACCGACAAAACTCACATGTCAGATGTGGCAATTCGCAAAGAGACTGGAATGTCTTCTGCGGATGCACGGAAGCCTGAAAATTGGGATAAGGCTAAAGAAAAGCTCAGTAAAGCTCAGGATAAAAGCGTCTGGGATAAGACGCTATTCCAATTGCTCATCCCTGACAATCTTGAGGGAGAAGATTCACAGGCTGAGTTTCTGCGTAAGTTCCAGATGGCTGGAATTCCCGTAGATATTGCCGGTGACCCATTGAACCTTTTGGGCGCCGGACTATTGAATACAGGTCGCAAGGCAGCTAGTGGAATTACCGAGGGTGTTAAGGAAGCTTCTAAGCTCGGCGAATTGACCAAGCCGATTCTTACCGGGTCGAAAGTCGCGCCTGAAATCTCCAAAGCGTCCAAATTCGGTGAAGCACCGATTAAGGGTACTCCTGTGCCTGAAATGACAGCCACGGCGAATGACCTCACTTCGGTCGGGAGTGTAGTCAAGCCAGAATTTAGTTTCAAGACTGCTGAATCTGTCGGTAAGCGTGAAAGTGTTCCGGTATCTGGCCTAGAGATTCCAGAGCGCGCACAGACGAAAATGGTCAAGGATATTACAGCCTTGGCTGCTCGTGGCGAAAAGGGATGGGTATACAAAGCTGCCGACATTCTGCGAGCTTCTGGCAAGGTTGATTTCGCACGCACGTTGAATTTTCTTGAACGTGCAGACCAAATGGTCAAGTCTCGTGGAATCAAGCACAATCCGGCTGGGCTATCTGGTGCCCTGAAGGCGCATATTGCAGAAGATGTTCAGGCTGCGCGAAAAGTAGTTCCATCTGAGCGACTCCTTAATACTGCACGCCCTGAAGAAATCCTAGCCGCTGGCACTCCGGCAGCTAAAGTCAAATTGCGTCCCCAGCAGGCTCAAATTGCCAATGAGGTCATCGCCAAATTTGCACCTCAAATTCTAGGTAAGGCTAAAGCCCCTGGTACGGGTGAGGCTCTTCAGGTTGCAATTCGAGCTGGGGCAAATGCTAGATGGTCTGGACCCCAGCAGGTTCGAATGTGGAACCAGCTTACATCGAAATTCAGTCACCTTCCGGCTAAAGTTCGCTATGACGTTTCAGCGAAAGTCTTGCAGCACATTGAAGACTATTTCCTTTCTAAGGGTGTAGTCCCGTATTCGGCTGCCAAGATTTCAGAGAGTGTTGAAGGTCTTCGACTTTCACAAGTCGCCATGGCTGTTGGACCTAAAACTCTGGCAGACAATCCGAAGCTGGTTACTCGAATTCTCAAGGGTGATGAGGAAGCGCTTAAATCTCTCACTCCTGAGCAATTGCAGAAGATTGAGAATTTGAAGGCCGCTGAATCGGTAGCTTCTGCGCCTGCTGTTCAAGAGGGCATTTCGGCTGCGAAGAACATTGCTCAGAACATTATCAAGCAGCCTCTTTCGGCAGCCCGTAAAGCTGAAATGTTGACCGAAGCCGCGAAAACTGGAGCTAAGGTTTCGGCTGCATCTGGTGCGGGGCCGGTTGCATCGAACGTGACGAAAGAATACCTCGCTAAGCTTTTTAGTGACCCCACTGGAATTGATGGGGTATTCAAGTCTGCCCGATTGGATACTGAGGTCTTTCTCGCTCGAAGCGGAAAGATGGATGGTAAATTCAATCCGGTAGACAAGAAATTCACTGAAAGTGTCACCCGAGCCATCTCAAAAGCCGCTTCTCTCCCGCCTCCCAAAACCCTGGGTTCAATCGCTGGCCCCGCCGCAAGGGTCAAGGATTGGCTGGGTGGACGATTTAATGCGGCCTACGGCGTAACCGACATGCGTCCAATTTTCTTGCGGAATCAGGCTTCAGCACTTTCCACTTCGGCACGTCGTGGAGTTCTGCTAAACAATCTGGCGAAAAGGTTTCCGCCTACGGATAAAGATTTGTGGCATGAGGCATTCCGTGCATCCCAAATGGATTCCATGGCTTCAGGTCGCGTAGGTGAATTGCAGTCTGAAATCTCTAAGGTAATGGAAGACCTTTTCGGTGGTACTGGCCTCAAGGCTGGCGCTATGGCTGATTCGACTGTAGCCAGCCGGTCTCATCTGTACATGCATGAATTGAATGCGCAGCTCAGGCGATTCGGTCTAGCTGATTACCAATTCAAAGCTGGCAAGAAGATCAAGGATGCCAGCGGTAATGTGCACGACTTCTCCAAGGGAGCGGATTGGCTGAAGAGCTGGGAAATCTGGAATGTGAAGAGTCCGTACGATTTTCTTCACAGGGTGCAAAATGCGGTCGAACATACGGTACGCGAGAAGAACATGTTCGACGAGATTGCATCGAGATTTGCCTCACTGAGCAAGGCTGGAAATGTAAAGTACGGAGTCAATCATCCGAGATTGAAGGGCTACTATTTCACGGAGGAGGGTGCGCGACAGGGGGAGCAATTTGTCAAAATTCTGAAGGAAGTGAATACCCCCTCCCCCAAATCTCTTCAGCATTTGGATCATGTCATTTCGAAGCTCAAGGCTTCACTGACAATCTATATTCCGTCGCACCACTGGACTAACATTATTGGTGATGTGATGTTCAATTGGTTCGCCGGGGTCAATGATGTCAGGCGATACAAGCAGGCAGTGAATGTCATGTCGTCCCAGAAGGGGCGATACGGAGACATTGCCGAATTCAAAAATCTTGCCGGTCCTGATGCATTCAAGCAGGCATTGGCTCGTGGGATGATTGGGACTGAAACTCTCTCCGCAGCTGGATTGAAAACATCGGCTGCGGGTAATGCAATTGTGGCCACTTCCCGATCAGGTCATAAATTTACTGCTGACATGATTTACACCGCAGCAATGCGCGAGGGGATTCTACCCAACGCACGCGTATTGGAGGAAATTACTAGTGACACATCCTCAATGCTGGACAAATTCAGGCCCTTGGGAGGGCGTGGCCAGGCTGCGGCACACAAGATTTCAGAAGTGCGAGATCACATCCCTCGACTTGCGCAATTCATTGACGGCATCTCGAAATCTAAGGGATCTATCTCTGAGGCCATTGAATCTTCTGCTGCGAGTGTCCGCAAATGGCACCCTGATGGTCTTGATCTGACTCGCTTTGAGCGAGGCGTAATGAAGCGTGTATTCCCATTCTACTCGTGGACTCGAAAAGCTATCCCACTAGCCATTGAGAGCGCATTGGTGAATGGGAATAAGGTGATGGCTTATCCGCGCCTCATGGAAGAAATTGCCCTAGCCAATGGAATTGATGCTCCCCCCGGAGAGCAATTCCCGACTGACCAATTGTTCCCCGACTGGATGCGTGAGCGAGGAATTGGTCCCATCGCAGGTGGCCCCGGTAGCTATCTCATGGCGAATCCGTCTACTCCCGCATTGGATATTTTCACCATGATGGGACACCCGGGTCAGACGTCACTTGACATGCTGAATCCGCTAGCCAGGGTACCTCTGGAATTGGCTCAGGGATCGACTTTGGGCAAGGGTGTACCAATTGAAAATGAGGCTTCCTATCTGGCAATGCAGGTTCCTGGACTTTCGCAGGCGGGCCGTGTAACCGGTGCGTATGGTGTTAGCGACAGTGTCGCCAATTCCAGTCAGCAGCAACTTTTGAACCTTTTGAATTTGCTGACTGGCGCGAAAGCTACTCAGTCTGGTATCTATCAGAAGAGTGCCGAATTCGATCTTAGGGATTACATTAGACAACAGCGTGAAAAGGGCTAACCAATGGCGATCAACACCTTTCTTTCGAACCTGGGAATTAGCAACCCAAGACGTCAAAATACAGGTTTTAATTACGCACCATTCACCGTTCAACAGGGACAGAAAACACCTGGGCAGACAATGTCTGACAAGGTTCTGGAACGTGTAGGTGGCGGCGAAAATATCTACAAGCAAAATCGCCAAGAGGTCACCAATAGAGTGGCAACTGACGTTGCTGGCAAATCAGCCTTCAATATCCCTCTAGATGAATACGGTCAAGTCCAACAGGATCTCACAGATTTTAGACCGTCATTTGTCAACCAAGTGCAATCCACTAGGCAGCGTGGCCAAAATGCATTGCTAGCCGAGCAGGCTAAAAACACATACCGCCAGGCAGTCCAAATGCAGGACCTTGGGCAATACGGATTCACTGGTGGGGTATCAATCAATGGCACCGATATTCCCGGCGCCACTGCTGGCAATGTTGGTGCTAGGGCTGCCGCAATGGCAATGGACGCCAGTAAGCGAAATGTCGCTTACGTGTGGGGTGGCAATAGCCTCAACAAGGGAATTGACTGCTCTGGCTTGGTCCAGCAAATTTACAGGCAACTTGGTATTTCAGTTCCACGTGTCACATACGAGCAAGCTAAATTCGGTAAGACTGTTTCCGTCAATCAGATTCGTCCTGGTGATTTGGTTTTCTATCGACCTGGTTCACGCGGTCCCGAGCATGTTGGAATTTATGTCGGCAACGGCAAGGTAGTTCATGCGGCGAATCCGAAGCTTGGTACCATTACTTCTAACCTTACAAATAGCAATGGTGCCCCCATGTTGGTCGTTAGACCGTATTGATCCCGCGGGAAAGGATTTACCGATGGCAGTGAATTTTGTTTCCAACCCCACAGTCGGTGGGGTTGAATTGGATAGCCTGCTTTCGGGACTATCCCGAATCGGGTCTCGCGGTAATTACAATGTGCCGATGAAACTTCCGGCACCGAAGCCTCAGACGGCCCTCTCGGGCTTCGCTGGACTGCCCGGGGGCTCTAGTGCCGGTGGGGGTGTTACCGCAGGTACAGGGGACGTTCCGGGCGACCTGGGGCGTCTCATGAGGGCTATCAAGGGGCAGGAGAGTGGAGGCAACTACGGTGCCACCAATCCGTCCGGCGCCTCAGGAGCTTACCAAATCCTACGCTCCAATTTCGAAGGTCCTGGCGGATGGGACCGTGAAGCATTGGGGCGTGATGTTTCATACAACGAATTTATGTCGAATCCTGGAATTCAGGATGCTATTGCACGCTACAAATTGGGCCAATACATGAAGACCCGTGGAATGGCTGGAGCGGCTGCAACATGGTACGGTGGTGATTGGGGATACAAAAATATGCACAGTCAGAAACCTCAAAACGGATATCCCTCAATGTACGATTATATCATGTCCGTATTGAACAGGACTAAATAAATTATGACCACCTTTCCTGAAGATGACCCTAAGACGATTCGAGAAGTTGGAATCGTTCTGAGACAATTAAGGAGAGAGCTGAATGAAATCCAAAGTGGAATTGCCTCACTAAAACATTTGGTCATCACGGGTCTTGCGTGTCCGGTTCTCGTCGGTCTAGTGCTCGGCTGGTTGGGTCGATAGTCCTATATGCGCCCCCTTTCACTACCTGACGACCCATCAAAACTAGTCCGTTAGAGTGAAAATCGTAACCCTTTTGTACTACTCATGGGGGTGTCGTGAAGGCCCCGTGGTTGACCGATGGTTGACAATCAAGCCATGAGCGCAGACATTGAGCAATTCTTGTGGCAGAGAAGCGCCGCTTGTAATGGCGTTCCTTCGTATATTTTCTTCCCCGATGAGCGACTCAATAACAATTTCAAAGAAGCCGAAGGGTTTGAGGGGAAGACTGCCGAAGATTTCTGTGGGGGGTGTATTGTGCGAAACATCTGCAAAGAATTCGCCCTTCTCCATAATGCTTGGGGCATTTGGGGGGGCACCAACAAAGGGAGTAGGGATAGGCTTTTCAGTCAAGGTGAGCGTAACGAAATGCGTGCGTTCAAAGCTGACGATGGCCGATACTCTGCATTGTATGGAGAAAATGACGCCCCTGATGTAGATGAGTACATTTTTGAACAGGCTGGATAACGCAAAAAGCCCGTCCCTGAATGTAGGGACGGGCTTTTTGCTACTTGAATTCAAATGAACCCTTTGGTCTGGGCCATTCGATACGCCAGAAAATCACCTTGGTTCCATCATTCGACTCATACCAATCGAAGAGGATGTAATTTCCGTCGAAGGCTTTGGTGACTGACCTGTAGCATTTACCTAGCTTGTCAGCCAGACAGTTCTTGACGATGGATGGCGCATCATCCGGGATTTCAGCTTCTGCTTTGAATTCATCTTGTGACCTTGCCATTGAAAGGTACTCGAAGAATCCGAAGATGATGAGTTGTACTTCATTTGGCCACGTGAGTGCAGTGGTGGCTATATCGGCAGTCGTTCCAACTAGACGCCTTTTCACCACATTTTCTCCTGTCCGTTCTGGAGGATATCGTCGACAGTGTCAATCAGCCCTGCATTCATTGCATAGAATGCCAAATGACAATAGGCTGATTTGTCATCCGAGAGGTGGCCCTTGGGCCATTTGAACGGTGCCCATCGCTTCGCATTTGACAGAACGACTCCGGGCTCCTGAAGAATGACTGGCGAGTCATTCATGCGGAACGCTGCATACTTGAGCGCTCCAATCATCTGGCTTGTCAACATTTCGTTCCACTGGAACATGGACACTGACTTGCCCTGACGATTACGTGTGAGCTGATCGTTCCGAAAGTTCTCAACAACGAATGTGTGAGTTCCTTCTTCGGGGAGCATTGTTTCAGCCATCCCCAAATAGCTGTAGAGCTGATCCGCTGCGATGATTGTGCAGATCTTGAGGTCAAGCTTTCGACGTTCTTTCGAATAGGCTGCCATGGCAAATCCTACGCGAACGTCTCCGGGGTCAAATGCCAGGATCAATGTCGGACCTTTCGATTTCGTCGGGACGCATCATGTCTTCGATTTCTAGCCAAAGCTTTCTCTTCACTCCCCCAAGCCTTTTAAGAAGCTCGGAGTTGATGGAGAATTCATCTGGAGCATGACGCTGACATTCGTTGACCAGCATCACAATGGCGAGGATTTCTTTCGGAGCTAGCCATACCATTTTTTCATCCTCCCATTCCTCCTCTGTGACCGATGGCATTAGATTTCATCCTCATCTCCAAGGAATTCACTGAAGTCTAGGCCCTTGAGTTCTGGTGCAATCGTTGTCCCATCCGACCGCGCTGAGATTTGTTTCTTCTGAGACGTCGTCAATGGCGCCAGTACGTGCACATCTCGCCGGAATTGAAGCGGGCTGCCCTTCTTTGTCATTTCGAGCGAAGGAAGCTTCGCTTTGAAGGCTGCATTAGCTGCACCAAATCGAGTCTTCGAATTGACGATGTGAACGAGTTTTTCAACCTCGTGACCATTGCCATTCCTAATAGCCTCGCGCCTAGACTTTTCGTCTTCGTAGAGAAGGAAAATAGCCGATGCGTGATTAGCTACAGCTACGCCGCCAAATAGGTCATTGATGGAGACATTCTCCACATTGGTACTTTCCCCATTTGGTGGCTTTCTCACGTGAGCGACTACAATAAAGCACACCTTCATTCTGACTCGAATTGATTCGAGCGCTTCAAGGGACTTATTGACCTGAGCCTGATTGGTCAAATCCTCACCGAGTGAAACTGACGCACTATCAATGAGCACTACATTGGCTTTTGACCTAGCAATCATTTTCACCAAATCAGCTCCATGGTCATCTTCCCAGAGCCTCAGCCCTTCAGGCTCGGAATAGATGATAAGGCGCTCTTGGAGAATTTTGATTTCTTCATCGGTCAATTGAGGATACATGTGCTTGATTCGCAACTGGACTTCAGGCCCAGACATTTCAAGCGACAAGAAGAGGCCCGTCAATGGCGGCAGGTTTTCTTCCGGAAACCAAGTCATGGTAGGGCGATTCATGATCAGATTCACTAGAACCTGAATAGCAAGAATCGTTTTCCCTGTGGCTGAAATTCCACCGAAGAACACGATGCCATGATCGGGCAGCACATCAGGAATGAGGAAATTCAGCTTCTCTGTTGATTCGTACACTTCCATGAAATTCCGCAAGCGGCGCTTTGGAAGTGATTTGGAGAGTTCGGTTTCCTTTTCTGCAATCTCCGGTGAAACCTTCTTCACTATCGGATTGGGTTCCGATTCGGTCGGCATCAAAGTATCAAAGAATTCCTGACCGCTTTCATCCGGAATGGAGAATTTGATATTTGGTACACTAGCCATAACGCTCCCCGCAATTGAACGTTTTACCAGAAATGAAGAAAGCCCCCGGAACCCGATCCCGTATAGGGCGGGGCCGGGGGCCAATTCCACTACTAGTCCTCGTCCTCGTCGTCAATGTCTTCGACCAGATCCATGGTGATTGCCTCACCAGACCCTACCGGACGAATTTCAATTCGCGCTCGGATGTCACACTTGCTGAGGAAAGTTACCGCTTCCTCAATCCTGGCGTTCGCCGCTTCGGTTTCGGTGTGAGCCGTCATCTTGAACGACCCGAAAACCGCATCGCCGTCCATTTCGACGATGGAATTCTTAACCTCATCCAGAATCGACTTAACGTCCGATTCGGTGTAGGGAGCCTCGGACTCGTACGTGATGGTGATGAGTGTCACTTGAATGCCTTTCGTGTTGGGATGCTACATTTGAGGGGGTGGGGGATTGGACCCCACCCCTTTAAGACTTACTACTCGCCAGTTTCTTCCCGGAGCGCTCGCTCCATTGCGCTCAAGCCACTTTCAGGGCCGGGATTCGACGTCCCCTCCTTGGTGAATTCGTTGAACCCCTCAGGTGAACCGTCCTTCGGAATGGGCTTGAATCCGGCTACACGGAACTGCCAGAATCCATTTTCGTCTTCCTTCGGGTAGATCTTGGCCAGGCAGGTCTTGCCGATGACGTCGGGAATGTCTGCGTCAACATCGGCGGGAATTCCCATAGCATCGACAAGCTTTGCCCAAGCGTGAACAAGCTTCTTGCCGTCCGGGGAATTGAAGTCGAAAGGAACGGCACTTCGCGCCCATTCCGGGGAAGGGAGCGCCCACCACTGGCCGAATCCAAGCTGGCCAGGAACCTGACTGTCATTCCCCTTGCCGAGAAATGACCAACGCTCATCCAGAACCTGGAAGATGAACATTCCGCCGAACTGCTTTCCGCTGGACGAAATGTCAACGTATTCCTGATCGGAGTCCTTGCGCGGCTTGACATTCACCAGCTTGACGGGGTGATAGTCATTGCCGAATCCGAACGGGTCCTTGGGGACCTCGTTGGGAGTGATTCCAGCATTGCCGAGAATACCCATTTGAGGTAGAGACCTTTCTCTCAGTTCTTGATTGAGCGCTTCAGGGTTGCCACTTCACCCTCAAGCTTTATGATCCTTCGATGCATTCTATTCAGTTCGTCAAGAATGACTTCCTGAATTGCAATGTCAGGATTGTTGGACACCCTCTGGAGTATTTCCTCCATCGGTGTCATTTCATCGCTCAAGTCGCCTCCTTCCATTTTTCGACGTGTGCGACAAATTCATCATCTGTCACAATGTTCGCGGGGAAGTCGTAGCGGGAACCGGTTACGATCTGGTTGCCCATTGCTCCGACTTGAAGTTTTCGCGTACCCTCATCAATGAACATGTACGCTTGCAACGAAATGTACTTGTTGACCACTTCATATGCAGCCCCATGAATGTCAGGTACAATATTTGGAGCATCTTTGGTGCCGCCCTTAGTGTGAGCCAAGAGCGTCACTGAGCAATTCCTCATCTGCGCAATCTGCTGCATGACGGGAAGAATTCGATCCTTCGACACCATATAGTCAGGTCGACCAGCAGATTCAGGAGCTACGCGCCCAGTTTTGGGAGTGCCCGCACCGGCTGCAATCTGTTGCAATGTTTCGGCTACCATTCCGGAGACAGTGTCGAGAATGACATTGTCTACTGGCTCACCACACTCACAGATTATCTGCCTAGCTTCCGCAGCTTGAAGAACCATTCGGACGTCTACCCACTTTTCGAAAGTGGTGCCATCCCAATGGCCAATTACCTTGCGAACAGAATCATTCGTAAGGGATGTGAATCCGTCCTCATCTGTCACAAGCCAATTGTGCTTTCCGAGCCTGGCCCCCAATACGGTCTTTCCGACCTTGGGTTGTGAAAAGATGAGGAGTTTTCGTGCCGCAGGTACGCCATTCCCAGTAGCTTTGATGCTATGAGATTTGATGAACTTTACGGCATTAGGTTCTAGCCGTACTGGAGTTCCCACCCGAATCCCCTCTCAAATCGATTGGTGGTCCATCAATTCGTCCAACGAACCTAGCGCTCAGACTGGAGTTCGTGTTTGGAGGGATAGCCGTACGTACTCGATTCGAATTCAGCTGCAACCGTTGAATCAACGTTACCGCCTTCGAGTTGCGTCATGCATACCGACTTGAAATTGCAGAACTGACAATTCGCCGAACCCCATGTAGCTTCGGTTACCTGGAAGGCTTCACGAGCTGGCAAACGCTTCAATTCCGACACGCGCTTTGCGATCTTCAGATGGTTCGCAAAAACCTGCCTCGCAATGGTATCGTCATAGTCGATAAATGACCGCCTGAAAGTTTCAGGCATGACGATACTTTGCACCTTGCGTGTACGGATTTGATTCACGATGGAGCGACGAACTACAGGCTCGGGTTTTCCGGCGAACCGAGTGGCGCGCAACGCCCTTATCTGAAGAGGGAGCTGGGAATTAAGCCTGAACTTCCAATTGTGCCAGAAGTCATTGACGAACTTGTGGTCAACTGGAATCGTCTCACCCTTGTATTGGCCATCAGTGCAATAGATGACCAAGTCCAAGCGCATGGGAAGATAGACGTCGAATGTGTTCTCCCACTCCAGAAGATGGAAGGATTCGACGTCTAGGATTTCCCAGTACTTGATATCGTCACGATAGTATTCGAAATACTTCGTGAGCAATTGGTTCAGATGTAGGAGATTTTCAAGCTTGTCCGAGTCGCCCATTTGCAGAGCCTTTCCAGACTCTCCAAGGACGTGGGTCAATGCACCTTGGGCGGCGGAGTCATACTCAACGCCTGCCTTCAAATCGGTGTAGAAAATCTCCAGCGCTTTATGACCGACTAGTCCCCTGGTCAATGCCGGACCGAATGTCCGAGGTGCCAAATGCACTTCCGGGTGATGCGCCCACCACCACCGACGCATACAAGTCGAAGCGTCCGCAGCTTCGGAATTGCTCACGCCAAGCTGAGGATAGATTTGCCCTTCGGTTACCCGACGGGCAATTGAATTCTCCGTCACGAGGAGATACCTTTTCCATTGTAGAGGCCAATCCGAAAACTGAATCTTAGTGCCACCTTCGATTCAGTCTTCTTCGGGTTCGCAATCGAAACAGAAAGACTCGGTATTACACATACCGGCCCCCTCGATGTAAACCTGAGGGGGTCTCCATCTCCGGCTAGACATTGGGAGATGAAATGTATTTCCGCACCAATCGCATTCGCGGATCACCAAGTAGCTAGAGTGGTGACCACAGTGAGAGCATACCATACCAGGCCCGTTAGGGTTATTCACCCACCCTGCCTGCTTTTGCGCACAATAGCAGGCTACACGAATTTTATCCTGAATGGTGAGGCTTTGTCTCATTAGTCCTGCTTTGCGCGGTTGAGGGCAAGCTTTTTGGCGTCCTCTGCATGCAATTCATTGCAGTCATTCACCCATGTATTCAACATGGAAAGAACTCCGAAGACTTCAATCTTGTCACCTCTGCAATGAGACTGCATGAGGTAGTGAATCTGTTCCTGCAAATTGTGCAGCATCACGGAATGATTGCCGACAATTCGCAAGAGACGTTCGGTATCGGTTTCAAGCATCAGTAATACCCCTCTTCCCTATCGGTTTTGTCGTTGTCGATCGATTCGTAAAGACAGCCGCCAATACAGCGACAGCATCCACCACAAAGTGTTTCGCCGCTACACGTTCCGTAGTGGCATTCTGTTTCGCAGGGGTCAAAGGGATTCATCTAATCCTTCGCTTTCACGACCTTACGGCCGGACCAGAAAACTTCATTGTTGCCAACATCGACAATAGTGCATTCACAAGGGTCATGCGCATTGTGCAATCCCCCCCACACATAATCAGGGTCATTCAGGGTGTGCCATCGATTGTGGCACGTGTGACAAATTCGGTGGACGTTACCCTTCTCATTGTTAAGAGTGTTCTTGTCGGGGCCGTGATGGCGGGCTTGCTGAAAACCGTTCAGGCATCCCACGATAGGGAATTGCCCGCCACCACAATTCTTCTGCATTTTCCACTCGCAGCTAGCTTCCGAATCTAGAGGGAAGAGTTTCGCTGCTCGTTTTCGTCCTGTGGATTGCTGGTCCCGAAGGGAGGAGTCGTCTTTGTAGGTGACAAATTTGTCTGGGTCAGGGTCCGATTCGTGTCCCGAATCTCGTAGAGAATCTTGAGCTGGATTTCCGACATCTCCTTCAAGATTCCCCAGCAAGCTCCCAATGGCCAAGCCAGGATCATCAACGATCCCACCAACCACCAAGCTGGATTCATTGCATTCACCCTTGTCTCGACATTCCCATTTGAAACCCTGAAGGCATGAAACACATTTCATGCGCCCAGTCTAGCCGCCCAAGGTTCGCCTTCGAAACAGGAAGCTAATCCTTGTGCCGCGAATTTGAATCATGATGCCATTGATTCCTCGCCACCATTTAACTTCGGTTTTGAGGTAAGGCAATCCATTCTTTTTGGCCCTGAAGATTGTTACGGGACCATAGGTTACAGCCCGCTTTTTCGTTACTTCTAGAATGGGGAGCTTGTACATTGCTTTCCTTTCTAGCGCCTGTGAAACTTTCGCACGAGAGCGACAATTCCCCAGATGATTAACGTCCAGAGAATAACGCTGACAATGAGGTCTAGGATACCCACGGCTTTTCCTTTGTCGCATGCCAATTGAGATGCCAGAGTTTTTGCTCTACTGCTTGCTCAACAGTGAGAGCTTCACCCGGTGAACAATCAGGATCTGAGCATACGATATTGAATCGCCCTGTTGCTTCATTGGGCTTGATTTCAACAGTGATTTCATTCACGGCTGCATCCCTTCATTGTGCCACTTGTCATGAATTGCCTTGTAGTATTCAACGTCATCTTCTGTCAAATTGGTTTCGACCAATTTGGCACAGTCGACGCAAGTCAATTCCAGAAGTTCAGATCCCAGCATCGGAACCACATCGTAATCCGGGTCCTGTGATCCCACTAGTCTTTCCGATCCCCATGATAGAAGCTGAAGCATTTGGCCACCTAAAAGAGAAAGCGGCAATTCCGTCAGCCTTCCGAAGGTGGCGATCGGAATTGCAGGCTAAGGAATTACCGCTTCTGGCCTCTACCCCCTCTCCCCCGGTCGAAAGCAAGTCGACCGGGGGATTGCGGGGATTGCAACTGCATTTGGGGTGCTAACCCCTCTTGCAGCAATGCCAGTATAGCGGTATGGACCGGCAAGATGGATAGGACATAAGGGATTTATCCTATCCACTTTACCAAGTTTTTACTTTAGGGTCCTTGAGTGGTCGAAAAGCTTCGGTCGGTATGACTGATAGCGGTCATCTCGTTCATGATTCGACATTGAATCCCTCCGGTACGGTAATCCATGCCCAGATGTGCTTATGAGGTCGGCTCTTATTAGTGCTCTCCGTCAATTCAGCTTTCCAAGGGCCCATCCTTTTGAAGTTGTAGGGATAGATGAATAGGTCGTCAAGCTTTTCATTGTATCCCCACATTTCCCGGTCAGGGTAAGGTATGCATTCAGGTACGTGGGCTCGATTGAAACTGAGCTTCCAAACCCCTGGCAGGGGTGTTTCCTCTACCCGAATTTGCATCCTATTCCCCCAGGTACTTCCTCAGCTTTTCCTGCATATTGATTTCCTCAATCTCGGATTCGAATCCATTGAGCATGGCTTCTTTCTCCTTGATGAGTTCATCAATCAGGTCCGTGGCCGTACCCTTGCAATGGAGGATGTGGACGATGGTATCGAATTCAGATCCGATGCGTCGCACACGATCCATCGCCTGAGTTTCCATGCCCGGATTCCATTCACGGTCAAGAAAGACAACTTCCTGCGCACCGTGAAGATTCAGTCCAACCTTGGCTGAATCATACTGGGCCAGCATAACTTGGAACTTCGACTTCTTCGGATCGGTTACCGTGAGGTCGAAATCATGCTGGGCAATCAATCGGTCTGCGTCACTCAAATCACTGTCATATCGTACGACAGTACAGAACGGATCGTCGTCACTATTAACGTTCAAGAGACGTCGTTCCATTTCCTTCAACGCCTCTTTGAACTTCGAGAATACGATGACTCGGTTACCCGATTCGACAGCATCCCGAATCAGCTTCTCGCCCTCATCCATGAGGATGGACTCACCAATTTCAGGCTGCCAGGTTCGAACGTATTCACCTTCGTCGTTGAATTCCTTGATCTTGATTGCATCAGGCCAAATAGCCGACTGACGCATTCGCGTGTACCAGGCCACGACAAGGAGTTCAGTAACAGACTTACTTTCCGAGAGCTGAATTCGAGCCTTGTCCCTCAGCTCTTCAATTAGCTTGGTCTGCTTCGGGTACAATTCAGGGTCAAGTTCAAAGTAATGATGCTTGACTTCCTGGGGGGGCATGACCACACCAGCACTGTCACGATTCCGCGCCGTGAATCGCATACCCAATCGGCTGAGCAAGCGAGCCTCACCGCCAGAATCGAAAGTCCAGCGCCAGCGAGAAGTTTCACACAGGCAATTGTAAGACCTGTGGCATCCGGCACACTTTCGAATGCAAAAGTCCTGAAGGAACTTATTCTCCGTCGGGAAGGCTTCAGAATCCAACAGGTTAAGCATGGTAAAAAGATCCTGAGGGCGATTCAGAATTGGCGTGCCCGTCATCGGGAACACATTCTTCACTGAGCGATTACCGAAAAGCTTTGTCGGCTGGTCGCCACATTTGGGGCATGTGGAACCGAAAGTGAGTGCATCGCAATGCATGCACTTATTTTCAGCCTGAACGATTCGCTTGATGCCTTTTGCGGTACTCGATCGACTGTCCTTGAGATTATGTGCCTCATCGAGAATGATGGTATCGAATTGGCAGTGAATCAGCTGATCGATGATTGTCTTGTCCTTGCGCCACACCTCGTAATTGGTGAGGACCGTTACCTCAGGCGCAACCTTGACCAGATCGAGAACATTAGATTTTGCGCCCTTGCCCGCCTGATCCAAAACGAAGACGAATTGTTCAGGAGAGAACTTAGCGAAATCCCTCTGAAATCCATCCAGCACAGGCTTGGGGCAGAAGATGAGAATCTTTCGCGCCTCATCCTTAGCCTTCAGCATATCCACTGTCATGATGGATTGCAGTGTCTTGCCCAGGCCGGGAGAATCGCCGAGAATTGCACGCTTAGCAGATGTGAGGCGTACTGCACCCTCCCATTGATGCTTCAATGCTCGACTGCGCCAGGGTGCACGGGCAGTCAGCATTTCAAGCTGGAGGCGGTTATTACGCTCACGCTTCTGAGCTTCGATTTCCGCCATGAGGCGGACCCATTCACGCTGAGACGCTTCGAGCTGATTGCTGATAGGGCGAATCTCGTTCTTAATGATTCGCTGACCATCATTAATTCGAGCGGTGCGCCTGCGAATCTCATCCAGGACCTGATTCAGACTGTCACGCATTCGCTGGAGATCAGCCAATTCATCATCGTCATGATTGAGAAATGACTTCAGATATTCAACTGTCTCCGTGAGATCAGCGATACGATCTCGCAGATTACAGACCTTTTCGAACAAGACGTCATCCATATCGGGATGCAATTGGTTGGACTGGAATTGCGTTTCGAAATGCGCCATGTCGATTGTCATTGGGGGGCCTTTCTGGGTGTAGGGCTGGGAAGGGGTCTAGGCGGTCGTGTAAGGGCTTCACACCCCAGGGTGGCGGTAGGTGCCAGGCTGGGGTGTGAGGTCGCTACAGGGGCGTCTAGGGGTGCTGACGGGGCTTGCAGGGTTCAGGGTTCCTCTTGAGCCTTGCTCCCTTGAACCACCAATTTATGGAAAGCTCGAACCTGCCAATTTCTAATGTGAAGGTAATGTGGTTGTAGATGTACAGGGTGATTTGATAAGGCCTGCGCCCCAACTGGAAGTATCTACGCTTCACTTGATGCCTTTCAATTACGGATTCGGGGAGCCTCTCGGCAAACGAATTCACGTGGCGCTATCTTGCCCGCAGCTCACCCACCCCCTTCGGGGCCGGGCAAGCTGCCCGCAAGGCTACCACGTGATTCGCATGCCTACTCCCCGAATCCTTGACTAAAACGGTTCTACGATCGCCTTCTTGAAGGCTTCGTATTGCGTGTTATCCAAATCGAGAAACGATTTGACGAACTTCTCGTTGGATTCCATTAGTCGTGGATAGATGAATGTCTTTCGCCAGACTTTCCTGGCCTCGCGCCTGGCTTTAATCCAGGCTCTGCCTTCACGCGCTCGCTTGTTCATTTCCCGCCTTCACGTAATAGACCTTTCGGTTTTGATTGCCGTCTTCTCGACGTTCCGCAATTCCACTCACAATGGCCCACTGCATTGCGATGTGAACTGTTTCGGTAGACTTGACTTCCGCAGCGAAAGTTAGTGCTCTGAATGTGGGGAACCTTTCACCAGGAACCATTCCCTTTGCAATGTCCCTGATGGCATCGAATGCGATTTGCTGGGACGGCCCCAGTTTGGGAGTTGTAATTTCACTACCGCCTATCGAATGCGATGATGACATTGTCGTCTGTCTTGTAGTTATACCAAGCTACCAGGAGGGTGGCCAATTCGAGCGCTTCGCGTGGATTCTGAATCTCAGACGTGAAGGTGACGTTTTCGTCATGGAGTGAGATTCGATGAGACTCGATGACAAGTCGAAAGAATTCGCTGTCTCCTGCGCCACCGATATTGGTGTGTTCGGCCCCTCCGGCGTGAATGTTCTCCACAGCCTTTGCGATTTCTTCGTTGGTCATCGAGATACCCACGCTTTCAGCATTTCGGCGAGATTGTTGATTTCCCGTAGATTGGAGATCGTGAAGAAGAAATCCTTCTCTACGTTGTACATGATGATGCAGTCATTGCGGAATCGGATGGTGAGGTCATCCAATTCGAAGAAACCGGATTCTTCACTGTTCAGCTTGATTCGTTCACGCTCACCGCGTGCGATGTTGTCTCGCATGTTTGTGAATTCTTCTTCAGTCATCAGAATGCCTCTCATTTGGAAAGTGCCAGTCACCACATGCACGACAGAAGGGGATATTGTCATCTGTACATCTCTGAGCAATTTCGCGAACATACTTCTCACTGTAATGCGGACGCTTCTCCAGGAAGAGGAAGATTTCGTTGTCTTCCATTACTCATCCTCCCCAATCTTTCGCTGGTATGCGGCTGTGTTGAATACGAACATGATGAATGATGCGAAGGAGAGAATGCAAGCCAAAAGGTTATGCTGGCTTGCGGTGTACAGCACAATTCCACCCGTCATGATTGTCCATACTAGGCAGAAATTGCGCCAGAAGTAATTACTCTTAGGCATTGTCGAGCCTTTCTAATTGGGAGTGGCCCCGTCGGGAGTCGAACCCGAAGCAAAGTTAATTGGCCGGGGTGGTTGGCCGTTTTCACTTTGCACCGCATGCGGGGCCTGAAGCACCCGAAGGTGCCGGTTGAATTAGAGCGAACGCTTCCAAGCGTTTCGTTCACTGCGCTTTCGATTACGTCGCATGACCTTTCGATCCTTTCCAGGAGCCTGACCACAGCAATGGCAGTCACGCCCGTAGGGACCTTTGGGACAGGTCTTGCCGATCATTCGGGGCATTTGAACCTCACTTCACAACGTATCGGACGCTTTTCACGACATTGGGACGATAGCCCCCAGGATGGTCAATCTTGTGATAAGTCTCGCGCTTTTCGAGCACCCCTTTTGTAATTAAATGCTTGAGTGCTTTGAGAGTTGTCCCGTATGACGCATCGATTGCACCGCACAGATACTGCGCGGTTTCCAAGTCGTCGCCAGGATTTTTTCCGTCGATGATTTCTTGGAGGGCTTTGATTGCGGCTTGGAGTTTCGGTCCCATTTTCAGTCAGCATTCCTGAGGTCGTAATTGGTGTAGCCGCTCTTCGATCCATCTTGATTCTTTGCGAGGTGATAGGTCATTCCAGTCTTTTCGGCGTAACGCCTGCGAGCCCGATTAGCCTTCTTTCTTTGGCGAGTAATTTGGGCGGGAGTCCAGCTTTCACCCTTCTGTGCAGAATAAATTTCGTAACGTCGAGACGTTTCCACGTGATTCGCCTTCCCGTCTTCGGGAGTGAGGATAAGGGTGAAAAGTGGCAGGTTGGCGCCTGGCGTCCAATCAACCCTGATTAACGCCCTACCACTTTTCCTTACCGGGTTGTCCGACCCTCAATTTCTATTCGACTGCGAGCACTACTTTGCGAGGTTGACGCTCATGGAGATTGCGGCGTCCGGAGCGTCAGTGACCGAATTGCCGTACGACTTGTAGTTGTAACCGCGCCTGGTACGGCAGTAGAAGACGTAGAGGAAGCCCGTGTAGCGGGTCGGCTTACGCCTGCGACTGTTGTTCATTGCAACTCCTTTTCACATTTCGCACACTTGCATTCGAAGCAATGCGTGTACGAATCCTTCTCGATGAATTCTAAGAAAAGGCACGCATCGCAGTTACCACATTCGGCGTGAGGATCTGTGAGTTCTTCGCGATTCATTTGCGACACTTCCTACATGCTTCGACTTCCCACGCTTCACATTTTACGGGAATGCGACCGCAGGTCTCGCACTTACCGTGTTCATTTTCGCGAGGACGGCCGCAATCCCAATGCGTACACCAGTGGATTGCCTTATCTGGCGATTCGGCTTCAATTAGTTTGACGATTTGCGAGTGGACGGAATCGCGTGATCGATTGACGTCAATCGTCAAATTGTCATCATTCTGCCACACTTTTGTTTTGATCAACCCGTGAACCATGAGGTTCAGGTCATCGAAATGCCGCCAAAGGGTATCAAGCTTCATGTGCTTGATATTGCTGGCGTACCACTTTCGACGAGACGGCGAATTGAGTTCCGCTTTCTCTTTGGCGTTGCGGAACCATTCGATTTCTTCTTGTGTTGGTTTCACATGAGTTCCCCGTCGACTGGAACGCCTCGGATGCCTGTGCAATTGTAATTGCGTCGGTGCATGTGGGGTTCGAAGTCGAATTCGATTCCGAACTCCAATCCTTGAAGCAGATAGAAGCTTGAACGCAATTCATCATACTCTTCCGGAGTTACGGAGATGAGAAGCATTGCGTGGCCATCGGTGTAGCGGACGAAGCCTTCGACTTTTTCGGCTGAAATGGCTACCGAATGACTGGTACCATCACCCCTAACAGGCATGGCCAGGAATTTGAACATGACTGAACCACGAGTATTTTCAGTCTTGTGAACAAACTTCTCAAGGAGATGACATGACATCATTTCCCGAGTGCGCTGATCGATTCGGCAGCGAATGAGTGAATAGCTGTCGAAGTCGATTTGGCACGATCGCACGTTCCGCAGGTGAATTTCTACCCGATAGCGGACTGCATTTGACTCAGTCATTTCGTGTGATCCCTTCACTCAATTGAGTTGCGGTGAGGATGATGGATGAAGGTCCCCGCTTTGAATACACGATCTCAATGTACGGAAGGATCTTTCCACGCTTGGGAACCGATACCATGACGGTGTGAAGAAGTTCATCTTCGAATAGCAATGCGTCAGGCTTTGAACCCAATGTGCGCTGGATGGTGCCGTCATCGAAGAAGTAAATCCAACTGAGTTGTGGCTCAGTTGTTGCCATTCTCAATGGCAGTGGCGTTTTCGCCTCGCTCATGTTTCCTCCCCTATCTGAGAGCCTGTTCAAAGCCCTGTTCAAAGCCGGACACTTTCAATACCGCTCCCCAATAGGGCCGTCACCCGTACTGATTCGTGAGCTTAAATCGTACGGTCCTTATTGGGGAACGATGTTCAGAGCGCCTTAGGCTTAGGCGTGCAGGTCAGTATTGGGGAAGATCTTCTTGATCAATTCTTCCTCACCACCCTGAAAGCTTTTGATCAGCTTTGCGTGATTCTCGGCAATCTTCTCTGCCGCGTAATCGTTACCCTTGCTGAAACCCTTAGCGAAACCGTTTTCAAAACCGATTTGCCTTGAGGTATCCTGATCGACACCCTTTTGCATGACTTCTTCCATGACGCGAAGGGTCTTCTCATACTTCTGATTGAAGGTGTTGATTTCACCTCCAACGACTTCGGCAATTCGGTCAAGGATTGCGAAAGTCTCCTTGTTGGAATTAGAGATCAGGTCGGTAACGCTGGTGACCGTCTGAACTTCGGCTTCAGCCTTTGCGGCCTTGAATGCTTGACGATTTGCCTCAGCGAGATATACGGTGAGCTTCTGCCAATCGAATGCGACGGGCTTGGCCATCTCGCTACGGATTTCCCTGAAGTGGTCAAGGAGAATCAGATTGAGATGCTTGCCCATTTCGACCATGCGCGCTTCGATTGCTTCCTCAACGATGGACCTGATTCGGTGCTCATCGGAGTCATGGCGGGGCTTGCGATTCTGCGCCGGGATTTCCACTGGCTCGACAGGTTCAATCGCCTTACCGCTGGGGTGATTGTTCTGACTGGCCTGTGTAACCAATTCCAGGACGTCGTCACTTGCCCATCGTGCAGGACTGCCAATTTCAGCCTTACTGATCCGGGTGATTCCCCTCTCACGGCGAACCATGTCCTGAATGTTCTGGCTGACCTGCTTCTGATTGGTGGTCGAAATGTACTTGATGACCTCTTCGAATAGTTCCTTAGCGGTCCATTCAGTCTTCCCGCCTGCCATGTAGCCCTGCATCATGACGTTTTTGATGATCTGCTGAATGCTCATTCAAGAGCCTCCTTTTAAACGGTTGACTGCGACTTGACGAAATCCCAAGCGAGCTTTCGTAGCTCGGGATTGGTCTTCTCAACTTCACGAAGTTGCTCAGCAATGCGATCCCGGTAATGCTGAAACCATACTGCTGAATCGATGAAGCTTTGAACGTGGACCAAGATGCGCTGAATTTCCGCTGAGATCTTGATCAGATTCGCCTGATTCTTTTCGACCATTTGCTGATAGCCGGGGTCGACTGCTGTGACCACAGTGCTCAGTTCAATTCGTCGAATCAATTCGCGAATCTCTGGCGTGAAGATTTGAGTCTTCAGTGATGTTTCCAATGGATCAGTCTCCATTGAAGCCATTACCTTGAGGAAGCTTTCCGTGCTAACGAATGCTGACCCCAAGGGAATGAGTGCATCAGTTGGCTTGGAATTGAGAACGGTATCAGTTGTTTGATAGAGGATTGATCCATTGTGCCTGCCTGCCTCAATGACGAATCCTCCTTCCTTCAATGACAAGAGGCATCGTCGCACTGTGCGCTCAACAATGTCAGGCAGGCGACGATGAATCTCTGTCACTGTGCATGTGCGCCCCAATTCACGCATGACTTGATAGACGCGTGAGTCATTGTCCAGCTTCGCCTTTCGAGAGGAGTATTTGGGCCTCACGATCGAATCGGAGAGTTCGGTTTCCATCAAATGCCTTTCGTGGGGGTAATTGGGGGCTGGGATGCACTGAAACGGACATTGACACCTTTTTTCTGCTGTCAGGACCGATCCGGAAAAGTGTCCGACCCTGTCCAACAGTTTACCACGTGGTGTCCGGGCTGACAGTACAAAGTACATAAGTGCAGGTCAGAGCTTGATCAAATGTCAATCGGCAGGGGGTGAATTGATGAACGACACTCCTTTCAGTCGGTCATCCATTCACACCCCCACTGAGCCGGTTAGGTGTACCTAAGTTATACGCAGAGTAATCGAGTTGGGGGTGAGATGTTACTCAGAGTGAAGTGTCCGGTTTGGGCCATATGGGGGATGCGCACCCGTATGGGTGAAGACTGCGAATTGCAATTGAAGCTCAAGTAATTCGCAGTCATCCAATTCCAATTCAGTACTCCATACAAATCTTGCAGTATCTATCCTCCTTTGCTGCCGTGCAATTCTTTGCGTGAGTGTTGAGGATTTCACACTCTTCCTCGTAGGTGATTTCATCGTCATCGAACATGGCGAACTCCTTAAAAAAGCTGAGGGCGGGCGAAATTCCATGCGCCTACCTGATGGCACAAAAACACGGCAACCGTTATTGGAAACGATTGCCGTGTTCATTTCGGTTTTCGGGCATGACGAAACCCCCTCCCGGAATTGGAAGGGGGTTCGTATTGGTGGTTCGTGTTGGTGCGATTGACGGCTGAGGTTTAGCTGTCAGCGTTTTCAGCGGTTGCGGCGTCCTCGGACTTGGTCCACCGGACAATCCGAATCTTCTTCGTGATCGGCATGTCCTTGACGGAATTGTCCGCGCTGTTTCGGTGCTTCACGCTCTTGGTGAATTCGTAGGTGTGATCCACCGGCATTTCACCAGAGTCACGGAATGCAACACTCTTCGAATCGTAGTACGCCTTCTCAACCTCTTCCGAAGTGATCTGGTTCTCGGGGAATTCCTTCTCATTGAATTCCCGAGACAGAGCCTCAGCGATGTGATTGAAGTGAGCGTGCTGGTATTCGTTGCCTTCCTTGTCGCGCTTCACCTTGAAGATCGGAGCGTCATCGACGAATGCCTCCGAAAGGCGAGTAGCATAACCACCCGTACGCTTTTCAGCAGAACCAGCCTTACGGCCGCGCGCATTCATCAGCGAATCAGGCTGAGGCATGAGGGACAGAATTCCAGCCTCAATCGGAGTGCCAGCCATCGCCAGCATCTGATTTGCCATGTCGGCAACACCGGCAAGCGCCTTAGCGGAATCCGTGAGAGCAGACTTGCCCTCATTCACTTCCTTGCGCAGCTCCTTGACCTGGTCTTCGGAAAGCGCAGGCTGCATGTGAGGCTTAGCCAATTCGCGGAGCTGGGCGAGAACTTCCTCATGCTCCTTCTGAATCTTCTGGAATCGCTTTTCAGCGGTGACGATCGCCTTGTCGCTACCCTCACCAGCAACACGCTTCCACGTGTAATCCTGGTATTCAGCCGAATTGGGGTCGGTGTCCTTCGACTCATTGATTCGCGCGATCTTGGAGTCATTCGTACGAACCAGCACGTAATGCTCGGCGAACTTCTCACGAAGCATCGGCACCATGGGTGCGAACTGAGGCGCAGCCTCCAACCCGGCAAGGGCGGCTTCGATCTTTTCCGGGAGCTGGACCGTGTTCTGAGACATTCGATGTGCCTTTCTTGATCCCCGCGTCCCCTCCTTTTGAAGGGAGCGCCAGTCTATCGGATTGGACATTGACATGGTCGACAATGGACGTACTGCTAGGCAAAGAGACAGTAAAGTCTCAGCCTGCCATCATTGCGAGGGCGAGTACGCCCAAAGTCGATCTGTCAAGTCTTCTTTCGAAGCTTTTTCGGAGGTTCTTTCGAATGTTCGGTAACGCACAAGTGTCGCAGAGATGCGGACTCACCGTGAGCTTTCGCCTTTTGGTTCGCCTGTACGCCGTACTAATTCGCTTCCGTATTCAGTAGTCAAGTAGACAAGCGCCTTTCACCGAGGCCGATTGGCCCAAGCCCTCCCAACCACCCGACTCGAACGGATTGCATTGGTCAGCGACGCGTAATGGAATTGGTCGTGCATGTGGTGCGAATTGCTGAGTCGGGAGTGAAACCCGTAAGGGCCGCATCGGCCGCGTATGCCGAATTGGTATGCCTCTCTCAGCTAGGCCCTTGTTGGCGCCCACTGAGAACATTAGGGGATGCCGGGGCTGCTGTCCAAAATTCCACCCGCAATTCCAGCCGGGGGCTAAAAGAAAACCCCCCGAAGGGGGTCTCTCTTTGCTGCGCCCCTACATGTAGGTCGTGCCGCGAATCTCTTCGGTGTGGTGGCGCATCACGGTAATCGAGCGTCGCGTCTCATCGAATCGATAGTCGATGACGAAGCTCGTAGCGTTGGCGTATTCGAGATCGAAGTTCAACTTCGCCTGGTAGTACTCAATCGCAGAGCCGATCCACTTCATGAATTCGACTCCCGACTCAGTCTTGTACTCGATGGAAAGCATCACATCACCATCCGTCATTTCGACGGAGACCTTAGCCTTTGCGAAGGGGTGAATGCTGGACATTGTGCGCTCCTCTGATTGATGGTGCGGATTGGCGTGGACTTGAGTGGTGTCAGGCAGCCTTGACGAATCGGTACGGGCCCGAGTCACCGGTGCGCAGCATCAGCCGATTGTTCTTCGACCACTTCACCTCGTACGAGTTGTACAGGTCGTCGAATGCCATGAGCCCATCGAATCGCGCCTCTTCCCAGAAGAGTACCCATTCGCGCTCATCGATTTCGCGGGCTTCCAACTCCGGGTCCGGCGTCCACTCATTGCGGACAATCGGCTTGTCGCCCTCTTGAATCAGCAGGACACTCGTGACCAAAACCCATGCCACGAAGATGATTGCCACGAAGATGGTCAATTCGTTGATGCCCATTTGGATCACGCCTTTCGGTTGGTGCGCTGACAGGAATCAATTTACGTGTCCGCGCGAATGTTGTCTAAAAATCCACCCGCGTTTCCTCTTTATGCTCACCCGATGTGAGTGTGTGCTTTTCACACTGTCAACCACTGGCATATTTTCATTTCACAGCGTACAATCTAATTGTCAACCATTCCTCGCACTGGCCACCTAAAAGGAGGCGATTGGGAATCGATAATGCACTCGCTACCTCCAATCCAGTTTCACGGGCTAGAGTGAAGGGAGGCTACAGTCTAGAAAAGCTTGGTAAGATTGTTGGATTGAGTAAGCAGTATTTGTCTCGCGCTGAGCATGGAACATACGCTGGCTTGAATCGTGAGCTAGTGATTTGGATTTCAAAGTCACTTGAAATTAGCCCCAAAAGTGTCAAGCGGCTTTACGAAAGTTTCCAATCCGAAAAGCGACACGATACGGTGCGCACGCGCCACATCGATTTCCTTGCCCGGAAGGGTTCATCGGAAGCTGGCCACGTATTGTTTCGACACTGGCGTGAAGGGCATTGGTATTCACAGATCGCCTTCTGTCGAGACATGTGCGTTCATCCCGTCAGTGTTGAGAATTACGAAGAGGGAATCACACTCTTCATGCCAGCGCAATTGCAGGACGCATTGAGGGAGGTCAATCTCTTGGACCCCAATTGGCAGGACATTCCAATTACCCAGCCGAAGCGCGACACAATGCAATACAATGGCGTTCAGCGAAATGTAATTGATGTGCCGGACCCCGGGGCGCTGTGCGCCACTCTCGGCGCCTCAGATGAGGAGTGTGACCTTAAGTCCCCAGGAGGGGGTCAAAGCTCTCAGGCGGCCACGCAGACCCCTTCACGGGCTTGAGTGGGGGGTGAAGTGGCGTTGAGCGACCCCGAGACCCCTGAATTGGTTGAAGACGAAACCATCCCTCCCATCCAAGAATTCCTGACCAACGAATTCCTTGACATGATGCATTTCGTCGAGCGATTTCATGCCACGCGGGGAAAGCCTCCGAGTGACGACGATTTGATGCGTCGCTTCAATGTGGCTCAACCGCTTATCGAAGAATTCAAGATTGACCCGCTGGTGCAGAAGTCATTGCGCGCACGAGGGATCAATTATCCCCACGCGGAAGACATTCTCAACGATCGCCAATTGGCCGCCATCGCCGTGATGACTAATTACGTTGACAAGCGGTCAGACGAAAAGAAGCTGCGTGACATTGGCATCTCCACGAGGGAATTCGCCACGTGGATGTTGGATGACGATTTCTCGCGCTACCTTCAAGAGCGCGCTGAGCGAATGTTCATCGGTGCGCAGCATGAAGCCCATATGGGTTTGATCAAGGGTATGCGTAACGGCAATGTCGCTAGCGTAAAACTCTTCAATGAAATGTCCGGTAGGTTCAATCCGGACCAGGAACACCAATTTAATATTCGCCTGCTCATGTCTGGCATCATTGAGATTTTGCAGAAGCATGTCAGAGATCCCATCACATTGCACAAGATTGCAAATGAGATGATGAATCTAGCAGCACGTGAATCACCAAATGAATTGGGGAGGGGCGTACCGGGGCGCTTCGCGCCACCCACTCAAACTATCGTGGTACCTCAGAAAGAAATTGAAGGGCTGGAGGTGACATGACGACACCGAAGCAACCTGCGCCGACAACTGGTAGAGTCCTAGAGCCAAGTAAATTGGCAGTGAAGAAATTCACCGAAAAGCGCGTTTACCCTGACGGCAGACCTGACGATTTCGGCCAAGTCAATCACGGTGACAAGGACCGGTCGCGCCTTGGTCAATCACCCGAACCGAGCACTCAAGACCATTACCATTCAGACGTCGATTCAAGTCAGCAAGCACAACACCATTCCTTGGGAACGGGTCGCAATCAGGCTTCCCCTGGCAACCACATTCACGACGGTGTCACGTCACCCAAATTGGGCCCCCTGCAAATGGCCCCGAGCGGAAACGACACAGTCCCCGCTTTGGTCCTCACAGGTTCAAAAGGCGGGAACGTTGCATTGACGAACCTGATTAACATGCTGAAAAACTTCGTCAACTTTACGGACAATACGACATGACCAATCCTATCAAAAGCTCGGCTGGCTTCGTTAATAAGATTCTACTAGATTTGTATAAGCCAAAGTTTCAGGAAATTTTCAAGAATCACCCCAAGGGTTCCGAGATTGTTGAATCGCTTTGTAAGGGAGATAATGCACCTGAACTAATTGAATTGTGGTTTGCAGAATCTGAAATGCACAACTGGCAAAAGCTCATGGAGATGGGCAATCGGGGCGCAGAGCGCCAAGGTGACACCGTGACGTTTGAAATTCACAAGGGGGATTAATAATGGCTCAGCCAATGACAGCAAAGCAATTCATCGACCTACTGACTGAATGGAACATCCCCTTCAAGGCGATTCATCCCGATTGGGCAACGCACAACCGAAACCACAAGGGGAATTGGGGGCCGGTCAATGGAGTGGCATTGCACCACACTGGTTCCGACGACCAAAAAGACATGCCCGCTTATCTTTGGTCCGGAGATGCGGAGTTGCCAGGTCCGTTGTGTCATGGAGGTATCGATCTCGGTGGTACTGTCCTATTGTGCGGATGGGGACGATGTAATCACGCAGGACTGGGAGATGGAAATGTCCTGGAAAAAGTCATCTCCGAAGACTACACAGGAAACCTGAAGCCGAAGGTTCAAGACACTGACGGCAATGCTCGATTCTATGGATTCGAGATCATGTATTCTGGCAAGCATGTCATGTCTGATGCTCAACTTTATACAGCTGTCCGCGTAAGCGCTGCCATTTGCACGTTCCATAATTGGAAGCCTGAATCTGTAATCGGCCATGGCGAATGGTCTACGCAAAAGTGGGACCCTGGTTACAAATGGGACGCCAAACTCCAGAAGGGATACATGTATGACATGAGTCTAATGCGAGCTCGCGTTAATGCCGAAATCGCTTACGGCCCCGCTGGTAAGCCGAAGCCTGTTCAGCGAACTCACAAGGTAATCGCTGGGGAAACTCCTTGGCAGATCGCTAAGAAGGAATTGGGCGATGGCTCCCGATGGCCTGAAATCATCAAGCTGAACACCGAGACCATCGTTCTTACCCCAGGTCAACTTTTGAAGCTTCCGCCGAAGTGAGGTGAAATGGGTACCTATACCAATACGCTGAAGCTCTACAAACCAGTAGACGTCGAAGTCGTCGATGTAGAGCAACACCTCAATTACAACTGGGATATCTGCGACAAGCAGTTTAAGCGCCTACTTGAATATGAGTACGTCAATGCACCCAATCCTGATGTGACCGAAGCGCTCAATGCGTCACGCTATTACAAGCCATACTCCAATAGTCTGATTGCATGGCTTCCGTCAGCAGGCGGGTTCTGGCAGGACCCAATGACATTCGTATCAGACTGGGTTGATGCGCGATTTCTTTTGACTGAGGACTGGAATTCTTTCCCAGACTTCAGGATTTGTTACCGCGTCATCACTAAAGTTGGTGGCACAACTTCTACAGTTGAATGGGCTGGTGCTTTTCAAAGTGTCACGCAGGGCCCAATGGGATTTGGTGCCTCTCAAACTGTCATTCCTCCTGATCAAATTCCCGTAGGTGTGCGCCCTAATGCAGCACACTATTTCACAGCCAATGCTGGCAATACAGCCGCTAATTATGCTTTCGCTCGATTGCAATTCAACACTAACGGTGAATTGCTGTTCTACGGTTATGGCAATACACCTTCCGCGGGAGCGTCTATCGAAAACCGCGTCGAACTCACTGACGTCAGCTATTGCGTAGAAGTGACGGGGACGTAATGGCATACTTCAATTTCACCAAGATTGTTCCACCTGCACCCAATGACCCAACTGTCAATGAAGCTACACAACTCAATAACAACTGGGATCATATCGAAACCAAACTAACGCCATATGTGAATGGTGGAAGTCTCAGTGGATTGGAGGCGGGACAGGAATTCCTAGGCACGCCCGGACCTAGAGCATCAGTGTGGAATGGTACAGCTCGAAGGGAACCAGATGACATTGACGCTGCATGGACCGCGTGGACTGCGGTACCAATTATTTCCCCACGAGTTACTCGCCCAGGTAACATTCTAAAGTGGCGCCAGAATCCCCTTATGCGCAAAGTCGAATTGCGTGGTGGAGTTCTTTTTGACGCGTCATCGAATGCCTGGACTTTGGGTGCAACTTTCCTGATTACGAATGACGTTGCGGGAGGGATTCCAGGAACGTCTTTCCCCGTCGGCGGTGCAATGATTGGACCCACACCAACTGCAATTGCAGCTGCACCAGCAATTGTCGCTGGAGCCTATGTGACTGTAGATAAGCCGGTCGCCAACACTTTCTGTCGCATCCGAGTCCAATACATGGGTGGCCCCGGTGGAGGGAATTTCATTGCACTCGATCAAATCTGGTGGTGGTATTGATGCATTCCCCCACGCCTAATTATGGATTGGTTCGACCGACTGACGGCAGGGGGTTGACGACGAATGACCCAATGAATGTTCCAGACGTTCAAATCAATCCAAACTGGGATGCCCTAGCGGGGGTGCCAGCACCTAATTCAGGAACAACGCTTCCCCAATCTGGTTCATACAACCTGGGCGACAGATTCTACAAGAGTGATACACAATCTATTTACGTTCTCATTTGTAAGGACGTAAACTGGGGTTGGTATTGGAGACCCGTACATGACGCAATTTCCCCATGGTTCACCGTCCCAACCACCTGTCTCGCAATCGCAGGATGGACCCTCAATCCGGTCCCCACTAACCCTTTCGCAATTGCACTCGATGCTCGGGGTAGATGTTATTGGCGAGGAGTTGTTGGACCAACTTCAGGAAACCTCGCGCGAAACACTTCACCGGGAGTTTTCAAACCGCTCCCGACTGGATTGAGACCAGCACGATCCGGAACCTGGATGCTCGGACATGAACCTGTCGCCGTCGGAACCAACGGAAACAACTTGAATGCGTGGCAGGGTGCGAGGATCTATTTGAATGACAATGGTGATCCGCTGTACCAGCCCAGCATTCGATGCTTCGGTGGAACGGCAGACATGAACCGATTCCATTTGACCGGAGTGAATTACCCGGTAGGGACAGACAGGTATTTGGACGTGTGAGAAAGTTTTCGACTTTGCCATTTGACGGGGGGCGGAATGCTGTAGCCTGGTTTAGGGCGTGGACCGGCCCCGGAACGGAGTGGAGGGGGTGGGCCGCAACCGGGCCAGGTGAAAGCATGGAGCGAGGGACCCCCGTCAAATGAAAGCAAAGTTAAAACTTTCGAACTGGAATGAGAAGGAGGCTAATCCCCCCTCGTCAGAAAAAGATGGTCGGCATCAATGACGTTTTCAAGGATTTGAGTGAAAACCTCTCCCGAGTTGCTGCGTATCCGGACATTAACGGTTATCGACCACATTCAAAACAAAAACTGTTCCACAGTAGCGAGAAAAGGACACGCCTATACATTGGCGGCAACCGTAGTGGAAAAACTACGGGCGGAATTGTTGAGGACATTTGGTGGCTCACCCGTAAGCACCCTTTCATTCGAATTCCAGATCGTCCCATCGCTGGGCGAATCGTATCTGTTGACTTTCTCAACGGTATTGAGAAAATCATCAAACCTCAGCTCAAGCAATGGATTCCTCCATCCCAGCTTCGCGGAGGAACTTGGACAGACGCTTACGAAGCATCTACACGAACTCTCTACCTTGAAAACGGCAGCTTCGTTGAACTCATGTCCTATGACCAAGACTTGGACAAATTCGCAGGCACATCGCGAGATTTCGTCCATTTTGACGAAGAGCCCCCAGAGTCAATCTACACCGAATGCAAAGCTCGACTGATTGACCGTAAGGGTCGAATGTGGATTACCATGACTCCCGTTGAAGGGATGACATGGATTTTCGACACTATTTACGAGCCGGGCATTCTTCAGCAAAAGAACATTGACGTCATCGAAGTCGACATGGGCGAAAATCCTTACCTCGACCAAAGTGAAGTGACTGAGTTCCTTGATTCACTGGATGATGATGAGCGTAAAGCGCGAGGCGAAGGTAAGTTCGTCCAAATGGGCGGCTTGGTCTACAAGTCATTTAATCCACAAATTCACATCATCGATCCAATTGAATTCAAAGAAGTCGTAGGTCGTAATTACAAGCATTACATGTCATTGGATCATGGCTTCAACAATCCAACTTCAGTTCATTGGCACGCAGTAGATACAGACAACGTAGCAATCACATTCGATGAGCATTACGAATCACAGAAGATCATCGAATATCATGCCGCCGTCATTCATGCTAAAAATGCTGAGCATGGTCGGGTGCCTGACGTCAACATTTGTGACCCTGCTCTAGCGCAAAAGCAAGCTGTCACCGGAACTTCCATCCAAACCGAGTACGCTATTCGCAACATCGGTTTTGTGCTCGGTAATAACGATGTGATGACTGGTGTAGCAAAGGTAAATCAGTATCTAGCTATTGGGGCAAATGGAAAGCCCAACTGGTACATCACTCGCAATTGTGTTAACCTGATCCGTGAAATCCAAAGATTGCGCTGGAAGACTTGGGCATCAAAAAAGCAAGCTTCGCAAAACAATCCGCATGATCAGATCCACAAAAAAGATGACCATGCCTGCGATGAATGCAGGTACTTTTTCAGTTTTATGCCTACATTGGCTGACAGAAAGCCAATGCCTCAAGCTTCCGTTCTACCTAAAATTGGAGGTGATTCGGCTCGAATGCCTGGGCAGGTTTGGGTAGATCCTAATTTGACTCCTGCCGCATTGGGCCGTCCGAAGACTAATTGGCAAATTGTTCTAAATGAGGAAGATGGAAACTCCACAGGAGTCCAAGGATTTGAAGACGTTTTGTAATTGTCTCGAAAAAGGTCTTCGCTTTTACTGTAGGACTTGTGGCGAAATGTGTTGTGAGCATGACGACTGTTCTTGTTTTGACCCAGTCACTTGCTCACATTGCGGAGAATCAATTGAAGTTGACTAGTTTTGTCTGTGATGATTGCACGGAAGGAAAACACGATGCCTGCCGAAGAGGAACCCACTGCGATTGCCAGCACCGTCCCCGAATGCCTAAGCAACCCGAC
>Ga0207670_10000154_pt1 | contig 45331 bp, 27 predicted proteins | sample KBSS23HmetaG_FD_184339 | JGI IMG/M metagenome (GOLD analysis project Ga0207670, IMG submission 184339) | Switchgrass rhizosphere microbial communities from Kellogg Biological Station, Michigan, USA - KBS S2-3H metaG (SPAdes) (version 2) | ecosystem: Host-associated > Plants > Roots >... | reverse complement strand
AGGCTCAACTCCTGTTGCGTGAAGATCTGAGTGAGCGGTCGCGGAAGCGAGTGCAGACGATCGAGGACCTGGCGCTACGTTTACGCGACGTAGTGGCCCAACTGCGGGAAGTGCAAAAGCCCGGCGGCGAAGCGGACGGCGAACACTCTAACTCGTAAAACTGTGGCTAGACAGAAATGGTTTCCTCGTCTTCGACGAGATAAGGAGTTGCCGCGGGAGATGGTTCGGCGTCTTCGGCGAGCACGGCCTGAATGACCGGAAGACTCAAGGAGTGTTTGGTAGTACTCAGCGGCACCGCTTTGCCTGCTGCGTAGACTTTGTGGCGGCCGTTCTCTTCGTACCACTCCCCGAGGTTCGCGGTCTTGTGCATGTTCTCGATGATCTGTCGCCAACCGACTCCGGTGTTGTAGGCGCAGAAGGAGATCTCGCCTTCCTGAGTGCCGTAAGGAATCACGCACATCTCGGTGCGACGAAAGTCGTAATTAAAAAGATCCTGGAACCACATGCCTTCGACGCAGAGCACGCGCCATGCATCGCCGGCCTCACTATTTTTCTTCTGGGCCATGCGATCGTTGCGATCGGAGTTCGAATTAGTTGACGAAGGTTTGAACAGGTTGACGATCTGCGAGATCGGAAATCCCTGCGGCGCTTTCTCGGCGTTGTAGTTGCGCATGATCGCCATGCCGAGCTGCGCGTACGAAAGCTTGCGGCCACGCGCGGTGTCAGTAATCACCGCCACGTCTTTCATGAACTGTTCGTAGTTGAAGAACTCAAACAGGGACTTGAATTCGCCGGTTTGCCTGTTCACCACAAGCAACGTGAATATGCCGCAGTTTGGATGGCAATTACAGGACGACCAGCCCCACGGAGCGTCAGCGCCCTGCAACATGTCCATCACGCTCGTGAAAGCGGAGTACGAAGAGAGCGGAAACCAGTCGCGCAGCGGTTGAATCTGTCCGCGGAGCTGGTCCTTCAGATCGTGAGTCATGCCGGCGAGCGTGTAGCGCCACTTCTTGCGCAGCTCGTCGGAAATATCTTCGTCGCGTCCGGTGAATGAAACCGGTTGGAACGCGATGGTCTGGACCTTGTCGATGTTCTTTGCGGCAAAGTCGACGATCTGGCCGATACCGTCGTTGTTCAGGTTGTTGACGATGGTGACGACGAGCGTGACTTTGATACCAGCTTCAGCGAGGTTCTCGATCGCGCGCAATTTCACATCGAACAAGTTGCCGACACCGCGATGCTTGTTCTTCTCTTCACTGACGCCGTCAAACTGAAGATAGACGCCGTGCTGTCCCGCAGCCTTCGCCGCTTTGCAGAATTCCAGATCCTCAGCGAAGCGAATGCCGTTCGTCGCTGCCAGGATCCGATAGAAACCGATCTTCTTCGCGTACGCGACCGCGTCGAGGTAGTAAGGCGAGAGCGTCGGCTCGCCGCCGGAGAAAAGAATGATTACCTGTCTGCGTGGTTTGAAAGAGACGGCGCGATCCAGAATGGCTTTCGTGTCTTCGAACGTCGGCTCGTGAACGTAACCAACCTGGTTTGCGTCCATGAAGCACGGGTTGCACATCATGTTGCAACGGTTCGTCAGGTCGACAGTCAGAACAGCACCACGCCCGAACTGGATGTTTGAAGTGCCGTGACGATGTACGTCCTTGTCTTCGGCGGCGCGAAAGTCACGACCAAAGAAGAGCGACTCGATGCGCTCGAGAAACGCCGGGTCGGTCGACATCACATCTTCGAACTGCCCGTGCTTCGGACAATCCTTGCGCATCACGACCTGGCCGTTATCTTCGACGATCTGCGCTTTGATCTCGCCCGGATGCTCGTGCATCAACGTCTCGAGCGAGACCGCGCCTGTGATCACGGCGTTGCGAACTTCTTTTACGCAGGTTGGGCAGAGACTGTCAGTCTCGCGTGGGAAACCGAGTGGTGGAGCACTGCGCTCGTAGGATTTGAGCAGTGGACCAGGAGCCCAGTTAGGTCGAATCGATTCACCTTCGGGCAGCCGTTGGTTAACGGACTGGAAAGCCTTCCAGGCGACATCGGAGAGACCGGATATAAGCCGGGAGCTTTTCACTCCCGACAGCTTGGCTTTATCTGATTCCCCCCGGCGAAATTGGTCACTAAACAAAGGCTTTTCGATCTCCGCAGTTACTCAAATACACACATCAGCCATGCATCATAAACAGGATTTGCAGGATCCACAAGACGCCATTATCCTCTGTTGAACAAATATTTCTCGCGCAAAGAACGCAAGGGCGCAAAGAAAGCCTCTTAGAAACGCGGTAGCGCTTTGCGCCTTTGCGTCTTTGCGCGAGAAATTCCATCAAAAAATGACTATCCATCCCACAGCCATAATCGAAGAAGACGTGGAAATCGGCCCAGATTGCGAGATCGGGGCGTATGCCGTCATCAAGCGATCTACGCGAATCGGCGCGCGAAACCGGATTTTCGAGCATGCGGTCATTGGCGGCGAGCCCCAGGACGTAAAGTTCAAAGGTGAAAAGAGTTATCTGGAAATTGGCGATGACAATCAGATCCGTGAGTTCTGCACGTTTCACCGGGCGAATGGCGAAGGAGAAACAACGCGCATCGGTTCGCGGAACTTTTTTATGGTCGGCGTCCACGTGGCCCATAACTGCGCCATTGGCGACGACAACATCTTTGCCAACGAGGTCGCGCTCGCGGGCCATATCACGATTGAGGATCACGTCTTTCTTTCCAACAATGTGGGCGCGCACCAGTTTGTGAGGATGGGCCGTTACGCGATGATCGGCGGGAAGTCGAAGATCGTGCAGGATGTGCTACCGTTCTTTATTACTGACGGGAATCCGGCGCGCGTGCGGGGTGTGAATAGTGTCGGGTTGAGGCGAGCAGGGTTCTCGGAAGAGGCGCGACGCGCATTAAAAGAGGCGTACAAGAAGCTGTTTAGATCCGCTACTCCGGTTGAAGAGGTTTTAGAGCAACTGGGTCAGGTCGACGACGAACACGTCGCACACCTCGTGAGTTTTATTCGTGGCTCGAAGCGTGGATTTATAAGATCATGAAAATGACGGTGCAAGAGCTCGCTGAGATTGTTAACGGTCGCGTTGTTGGCGACGGAGAAACAAAGATCGAGCAGATTGCGGATCTGGAACATGCACGCGAGGGCGAGATTGCGTACGTCGAGAATGAGAAGTTGTTTGATGCAGCGGCGGAGAGCAAGGCGTCGTGTTTGATTGTGCGCAATGGTCTTGAAGAGAAGTTGCCGGACCGTACGCTGATCGAAGTCGCTAATCCAAAACTTGCGTTCTCAATCATCGGCGCAACGCTGCACCCGCCTGTGCGTCGCGAACCTGAGATCCATGAGACTGCGGTTGTTGCCGAAACTGCCGACATCGCGCTGACGGCTTATGTTGGTCCTAACGTTTCGATTGGCGAGCACACGCACGTCGGTGCTTACACGAGACTCGAAGCAGGCGTGGTGTTGGGTGATAACGTGACGGTGGGTGACGACTGCGTGCTTCATCCGAACGTTGTTCTGTATGACGGAGTGTCAGTCGGAAGTCGCGTGATACTGCACGCGGGCGTGTGTCTAGGCGCGGATGGTTTTGGTTACGTGCGTCACGATCTCGGATACCAGAAGTTTCCGCAAGTCGGGACAGTCGTGATCGAAGACGACGTCGAGATTGGCGCGCACACATGCGTGGATCGCGCCGCGCTGGGCCGCACGCGCATCGGTCGCGGCACAAAGCTCGACAACATGGTCCATGTAGGTCACAACTGCGACATCGGTGAGCGCGTCGTGATTGCGGCGCAGACGGGAATCAGTGGCAGCGTTGTGATCGAGGACGACGCGGTGATCGGCGGTCAGGTTGGCTTCGGAGATCACACGCGGGTGCAGAAGGGCGCGATCATCGGATCGAAAGCAGGGATCTTGCCCGGGAAGATTGTGCGGCCGGGTGTGTGGTGGGGAATACCTATCCAGCCATTGGATCAATACAAGCGAATGAACGCGCACCTGAATCGCTTGCCGGAAATGCGTGAAGAGCTCAAGCGCCTCCAGGAACAGGTCGCGGAGCTGCGGAAAAAACTAACCACGGATCACACGGATATGTAATGCAGGATTTGTTGCGCGGCGCGCTGAGAGGCTCCTGAATCTCCAAGTTTGTGTGCGACATCTCGTAAAGTCGCGCGCATCGCTTTGTTGGTCTCGGGTTCGAGCAGCTTCAGAATCTCCTGAGCAAGGTTCTCACCCCGCAATTGGTCCTGCATTAGTTCTACAGCAATCTCTCTGCCTGCAACCAGATTCACCAACCCATAATGCGGCACCGTGATCAAACGCCCAAGTGTGTGCCAGTTGATCGCCGACTCTTTGTAAACAACAACCATCGGCGTTTCGAGTAGCGCGGCTTCGAGCGTTGCGGTGCCGCTACAAATGGCGGCGGCGTCGGAGGCGGTGAGGGCTTCTCGAGTCTGTTGCTCGATGAGTTTGACGTTACCTGACACGATCTCCGCAGCTTCGGCCGCCGTTCGACTCGGCGCCAACACCACAACCGGCTGAATCTCCGGACGCGCTTGTCGAAGTAAAACAATCGCATCGAGCATCGGCGGCAGAATTCGCTGGAGCTCTTTTATCCGGCTGCCAGGCAGAAAAGAAATGATCGGTCGCGACGGATCCAGATCGTTGCGCCGGCAAAACTCTTCACGCCCATAACGAGCCTTCACCTCGCCCGACAGCGGATGGCCCACAAACTCAACATGACTGACATTGTGCGCCTTGTACCACTCCACTTCGAACGGAAGAATCGACAACAACAGATCGACGTCGCGCTCAATTCTGCGGACACGACCCGGACGCCACGCCCATAACTGAGGACTGATGTAGTAGATCACTTTCAAACCGCGGCGGTGCAACGAGGAAGCGAGCCGGAGATTGAACTCAGGCCAGTCGACGAGCACGACCGCATCAGGAGATCTTTCAATCGCCGCTGCTTTTAGTTTTCGGAAAGCGCTGAGAAATTTTGAAAAGACTCGTCCGACTTCGACGATGCCCATGATCGCGAGCTCGTCAGAGTTGACGACTGTCTCGACACCCGCGTCGCGCATCAACGGACCGGTAGCGCCAAAGAAATCCAACTCGCCGCGTTCGCGCAAAGCTCTAACAAGTGCTGCCGCGTGAGCATCGCCTGACGGCTCACCGGCAATAATCATTAACTTTTGGCGCGTTGTCACGCCGCGGATGATAACAGAGATTTTAAGCCACGGATTTCACGGATAAACACGGATCGATCCTGTGTTCATCCGTGAAATCCGTGGCTTAAAATCTGATTCTGCAAACCTCTACATTCGTGCTAGCATCCACGCGCGCCCCTATGATTCGTCTTCTACTGGCTACCTTAATCTTAATCCTTGCCTGCCAGTTTGTATTTGCGCAGCAAACAAATCCGGTCGATCGGAAAGTCGCCAATCCGATGACCGACACTCCCAACATCAATCCACTCCACACGGATGAACCAGTGCAGCGGCGGCCACCCTCGCAGAATGGCGTAACAGCCACGCCCACGGATGAGCTCACTGTTTTTTCCAACAAACAGAGCGCGGAAGGACCGGAGAACGCGCGCATCGCTCATTACGAAGGCAACGTCGACATCCGCATCGGAACTTATCGCCTGCAGGCAGACAAGGTAACTGTTTACGAAGCCGAGAACCGGGTCGTCGCGGAAGGCAGTGTCGTTTTCGATCAGGCGGATCAGGCGCGAATCACCGGCTCGCGCGGCGAGTGGAACTACCGCACCAAAACCGGTTACTTCGAAAACTCCACCGGTTTCACAAACCAAACGCAGGACGGCACGCGTATCTATTTCACCGCGGACCGCGTCGAGAAGATCAGTCTCGACACGATCGTCGCCACCAACGTGCAGGTCACGGCTTGTGATGAAGACGTTCCGAAGTGGAGTTTTTCTGCGAGCAAGACGCGTATCAAAACCGGCGATCGCGTCTATGTCTATTCACCGAAACTTAAAATCAAAGATATTCCCGTGTTTTATCTGCCGTACGCATCGGTGTCGATCAAGCCACGCGATCGCGCTTCGGGTTTTCTGACGCCGACATTCGGTGGTTCTGGCGCCAAGGGCGCGCGTTTGTCGACTGCTTACTACCAAACGCTCGGTCGTTCCGCCGATATCACTTTTCGCAATGATATTTACACGCAACGCGGGCTCGGCTTCGGCGCCGACCTGCGCACGCGCGCCAACTCGCGCTCGTATCTCAACTTTGGTTTCTACGCCGTCAAGGATCGAATCTTCGGACCGGAAGCCAGCGACGCTAATCCCGATCAGGGTGGCTCGAGTCTTTACGTCGACGGCGTTCACTATTTCAAGAACGGCTTCATCGCCGTCGCCGACGTGAACATCACTTCGAATCTCGCCTTCCGCCAGGTGTTCTCCGACAACATTCAACAGGCCATCTCGCCGGAAGAGACGTCGCAGGTTTTTGTAAACAAGGACCACGACGAGTACAGCTTCAACTTTCTCGCCCGCACGCAGGTCACTTCGTTGACGAATGCGCGCATTCGTATTCGACAGTTGCCGAGTATCAGCATCGACAAGCGACCGGCCATCCTGAGTTTCTTCAAGAGCCTGCCGCTCTATTTTTCTTTCAGTGGGGCGGCGGATGGCGTGAGCCGCAAGGAGACGATTGAAGATACGGTGCAATTTATCAGCGACGTCGGCGGCAATCCGATCATTACACCGTCGATCGTGCAGCGACTCGATCTTCACCCGCGTTTTGAGCTGCCATTGAGTTTTGCCGGATGGAACGTGACTGCATCCGGCGCGGGGCGCGTAACTTTTTATTCAAACTCGCTCGATCCGAATACGCGCGACGTGCTGAGTCGTAACGTCACGCGGAGCTACGGAGAGTTTGAGCTCGACGTCCGTCCGCCCGCGCTGGCGAGAGACTTCCGTCACAGCGGCGGACGTTTCTTCTTTCGTCACGTGATCGAACCGTACATCATCTATCGCAAGATCTCGGGCATTAACAACTTCGATCGCATCATTCGCTTCGACTACGTTGACGCGATCGCCGATACGAACGAGTTTGAATTTGGTGTCGCCAATCGTTTCTTCACGCGCCGCTCGACCGAAAACGTCAGCGACGTGCCTGTGAAAGAAAGCAACGATCCGAATCGGCCTTTGCTTTCGAGCCAGCCGTACGAGGCGTTGACGATCACGATCCGCGGTAAATACTTTTTCGATCCGTTCTTTGGCGGTGCGCTGGTGACAAACAGGCGCAACCAGTTCTATCCCCTGAACACGCTTTCAGGATTTGTTTACGCGGGGATTCCCAGGCGCTTTTCGCCGGTCAACATCGACACGCGCTACCGTCCGAGAAGGGATCTTTTCGCCGATTTCAGAACTGATATCGACACAAACGGTGGCGGCATACGGTCCATGGCGACGACCTTTGGGCTCTCGAAACCGAGCATTCAGATCTTTCAGAGTTTTTATTACACGCGCGCGATCGAACTGGGTGGAGACTTGTTGAGGTTTGCGGATGCGCGTGGTTTCGAAGCCGGTACTGTACGCGGTTCGCAGTGGAGCCCGTCGGTGTTTCTCGGACGCACGGATCGCGGTTTGTATGGCGGCACGTCGTTCTTTTTTGACTTTCAGAAGCGGCCGGGTAGGGGCGACAACTCGCTCATCAGCTCCACCGTTACGCTTGGCTATGCCTGGGACTGTTGTGCGGTGACGACCCAGTTTTCGAGCTTTAACGTTGGTCTACGAAAAGAAAACCGCCTGGTCTTCGCCTTCAGACTCAACGGCATCGGCAGCTTCGGCACCGAACAATTCGGCCAACGCTGGCGCTAATCTGTATTCATCCGCGTTAATCTGCGGCCTCAATTCTGGACGGACAATGCGCGTAGAAGTTATTATGCTCCATGGCCCGTTGCGGAGCTGCTTCCGTAACCCCTACAAAGTTTTTTGTCTGCCCAATTAAATAGGCATCCTCAAGAGAGTTTTTCGCACCTGACGTGCTTGTAGTTTTAGACGACTACCTACCCGACTGACGGGATACCTCCTAAGGACATGAAATTGCAGTTGTTATCTATCCCTTATAACTCTCGGAGAATGCTCGCCTTAGCCCTGGTTGTATTCGTCTTTTTACCCACTCTCACTCTGACAGTTTCCGCTAATGCACCCGCCGATCCGCCAACTGAATACGAGCACTTCGTGGTTTATCAAGGAGCGGACGGCAATACGACTTGTCGTGAAGCCACCACGGCGGAGGCGCGTGAGTTGGACAAAATCAAGCCGGTTGGACTCTTGCCCATCAACCACTTAAACGAGAGCCCAAAACCGAGACTTGGAGCGGAAGACCTGCCGTCGCACCTGACGATCATTTTGAATGCCACCGCCGCTCTCGACGCTAACGCGCCCGCCAAAGCAGCGTTTGTACGCGCTGCAGCAGCCTGGGAGAATCGGATCAACTCGCCGGTTACGATCTATATCAATGTGGACTACGGCCCCACAAATTTCGGCACAACCTGGCCAACGGGAGTCCTGGGCTCCACTAGTTCACCGAGTTTGAGCTACGCCTACACCCAGGTTCGCAACCGTCTCCTCGCCGGAGCTAACACTCCAGCCAAGCTTGCTGTTTACAACGCGTTGCCGGCAAGCAGTATACCCATTGACACTGGCACCGGCAGTTCGACGACTCTTACTGTTTCAAACTCGATTGCTCGCGCGATTGGGTTGCTGGATCCCACTGCGCAACCTTCAGATTCCAGGGCGAGTATCGGCTTTAATTCGCAAATCGTCACTTACGATTTCGATCCGAGCGATGGAACAGTTGGAACTGACTTTGAATCAGTCGCGATGCATGAAATCGGGCACGCCCTGGGTTTCAGCTCAAGATCGGGGTCTGGTTCGAACGTTCCCGCGATGTGGGACTTATACCGGTTTCGATCAGGAACCACGTCGGGCACTTTCACCTCCGCGCAACGCATTATGACAGTGGGTGGCCCAACCACTAATTCTCAGTATTATTTTGCCCCCGGTGACACCGAAGTGGGACTTTCCGATGGTGGTTCAAATCCACCGGACGACCCGCCTTTCCCGAATAACTCCGACGGTAATCAATCAAGTCATTGGAGACAGCGAAGTCTTAACGGCAACGTTTACATCGGCATCATGGACCCAAGGATACCGGGTGGAGTTACCAGGCCAATCACGGATCGAGATGTTAGCGCGCTGGGCATCTTCGGTTACAACTCGAGTCTTCCCCCACCGCCCGCCAATGACAACTTTACGTCTGCACAAACCATTACAGGTTGTTCGGGTAGCGTGAATGGCACGAATGTTAGCTCAACGAAGGAAAGCGGCGAACCGGATCACGCCAGCAACGGCGGAAGCCATTCAGTCTGGTATCAGTGGCAGGCGCCGGCTACCAGCAGTGTCACCATCACCACGGCAGGCAGTAATTACGACACAACGCTCGGCGTTTACACCGGATCGGCAGTGAACGCCTTATCACTCATCGGCGACAACGATGACGTAAATTCGGGCAATGTTGTGTCCAGCAGTGTCACCTTCAACGCCACGTCCGGAGTTGTTTACAGAATTGCGGTAGCGGGATTCAACAACCAGAGCTCCGGAGGCGACGTTGGTTCGATCACGCTCAACTGGAATGTTTCCACCTGCACTGTGGCCCCGCAAATTCAGCTCCTGTTAGATCAATCAGGACCAGCCGCAGACCAGGCATCAGCAGTCGACTCGATACTCTATCTCCGAGATCCGTTTCTCGTGCTCAATAGCGCGAATGTGATTAATCCCTCGTCGGATCGAAATACGAGAGTGGTGATCCTCGTGAGGAACTTGCCGAATGTGCCCGCGTCCGCGGTGGTGGTAAATCTGATCGATAGCAGTAATAATAGCCGGGACCTTACGGCGCAGGATGTGCGGGCCGTGCCTAACCAGGATTTCACCCAGATTACATTTCGTCTACCGGACAATTTGCCAGCGGGCACTTGTCGTATCAAGGTGGTTGCACAAGGGGTGTTTAGCAATACAGCGACTTTCAGGATTCAAACTTGATTAATATTTGGCCCCCAAAGCCTCAGGAGAAGTGCCTTACATGCCGCGTTATCTCAGTGCCTTAATTAAGACACGCCTGCGCGTGGTCGTAGTTATTTCAATCTGTTTTGGTCTTTTGACACTGGCGAGTGTCATCTTTCCGTCGCGTTCGCGCGCACGAGTAAATTCTCAGGAAACAGCGCCAGGTAAACGGGTTCGTGCTCGTTACGTCCCTGGTGAAGTGTTGGTCCGTTACAGGACTGAATCGCAGGCGAGGAACCGGCAGGGGAGTGGCCGGGTCACGACCAGGCAAGGTTTGGATATACCAATGCAGGTCGAAAGACTTGCCGCTTCAAATCTCATCGAAGGATTAAGACTCGCGCGAGTGCCGGCCGAACATACGTTGAAGGCCGTGGCTGCTCTTAAAACACAGCCGGACGTTCTCTATGCCGAGCCGAATTACCTCTACAAGGCTGCCAGACTTCCAAACGATCCGTTTTTCAATGACACGGGCATGTCGAAAATCAATGCCCAGGTTGCCTGGGATACACAAACCGGCAGTCGCAGTATTGTTGTTGCCGTACTCGATCAGGGCATCGACATCAGCCACGAAGATCTGGCCGCTAATATCTGGACCAATCCTGCGCCAGGATCAATCCCCGGATTCACAAACGATCTGCACGGTTATAACTTTCTTGACGACAACGGCAATGTATTCAGTGGCAATCCCGTGGAAGATCACGCAAGCCACGTGGCCGGTACCATCGGTGCAGTCGGTGACAACGGCAAAGGCGTGATGGGTGTCAACTGGGCCGTCAGCTTGATGTCGCTGAAATTTCTTGACACTGACACTTTCGGTGAAGCCAAAAATGCGCTCGACGCCTGCACCTATGCCAAGGCGATGCGCGATCTTTGGATATCGTCGGGAGGCGCTCAGGGCGCTAACATTCGTGTCATAAATGCCAGCTTTGGCGGAGGACCATATTCGCACCTGTTTGAGGATGCGGTTAGCCAGCTAAACAATTCGGGAATACTTTTTGTCGCTGCGGCCGGCAATTTGGACCCAGGGGTTTCACCCGCCACGCTCAATAACGATCTGGTTCCACAGTACCCCGCAAATTTCAACGGTCCCAATGTGATTTCCGTTGCGGCGACATTCGGGGCGGATGAACTAACGTCGTTTTCACATTTTGGCGCCCTTACCGTGGACCTGGGTGCGCCTGGCCAGGGTATTCTTAGTACGACGCCGAACAACACCTACACAAAATTCAGTGGCACATCCATGGCAGCGCCTCACGTCTCTGGCTCCGCTGCTCTGCTTTGGGCGCAGAACCCGAATCTGACAGTGCAACAGGTAAAGAACCTGCTGCTACTGAATGGCGACTTGTCGTCCGGATTGATGGACCACACTCTCACCGGACGGCGGCTGAATGTAGGAAATAGTTTCCAGGCGCTCCTGGAAAACGACAACACGCCGCCGGGAACAGTCACCGGCTTTAACATCTCGTCACAAACCGGACGAACACTCAATCTGAGTTGGACCGCCACCGGTGATGATGGAGGTACCGGACTGGCAAAGCTTTATCTGCTCGACTACGTAGATGGAAGCTCAAGCGCGGTGCTTACACTGAAATCAGTCATTCCAGCGAATGCCGGAACACCACAGTCGACCACCGTCAACATTCCGTTTGGACATCCGACCGGCACTCTCCGGATGCGCGCATTTGATAACGCCGGAAATGAAGGTACACCGGCCACGCTGCCGGTTAACATCCCCGTGGCTGTTGGTGATCCGTATGTCCCGTCGGTTGGTAGTGCAGCCGGTCTTTCGACTGATGGGGTGCGCCAGAATCTCGACGGCGACGACGTTTACCGCGAGTTTCTGTTTCCAACGGGATTCAGCTTTCCGTTCTTTGGCGAGACGTATGACACCGTCACAATCTCCTCAAACGGCGCTCTCTATTTTTCAGATCCGCCGCTGAGGTCAAATGGCGATGCGGATGATGTGCCGAGTGCGCCTTTAGCGTTAAACCCACACAAGATGATTGCTGGTCTCTGGGATGACCTCGATCTGAGAAATTCCAGACGTGCTGATTCCGGAGTCTACGTGGTGAACCCGACCGCGCAGCACGGACTCATCTTTCGCTGGCAAGGTGTACCGTGCGCTGTCGACTTCACTATTTTCCAATGCACGGGCACAACCCCGGTAAACTTTGAAATCGAGTTACTCACGGATGGAACGATCAAGACCCGCTACGGTAGCGGCAATCTTTCGCTAAATCCAACTGTGGGCATCAGCGGCGGGGACCGGGATGGTTACGTGATTCGCGACTGTACGAAATCAGGCACGCCGCAACCTTGTTACACCTCGGAGAGCGAAGACCTCAAGATCAACTTGACCAACGCGTCGGAGGTCACTTTTACACCACGTGCCGCGGGGCCAACGCCGACTCCGACACCATCGCCAAGTCCGTCGCCGTCACCATCGCCAAGTCCGTCTCCATCTTCATCTCCAATTCAGTTGATTCTGGAAGAGGGTGGACCGACAGCTACTCAGGCAGCGGCCCTGGACGCAATGCTGTTTCTGAGGGACATGTTCCCGGTCATTAACAGCAATAACCTGTTAAATAAAGGCTTTGATCCCAATACGCGCGTGGTAGTGTTCGTGACTAATCTCTTCCCCAATGAGTCGGCGGCCAATGTCGTCATTCAGCTTTCAGACGGTCTGGGGAATAGTCATAATTTTGCTGCCGAAGACGTGCGGGCGATGTCTGTTGGCTTTCATCAGGTTATTTTCAGGCTTCCCGACAACCTGACGCCGGGTACCTGGACAATCAAGGTGGTGGCACACAGTCAGCTCAGTAATCCGGGCACTATTCGCATCCGTGCCCCGTAAATTTTCAGACCGGGAGGCCAAATGGAGCATCAAAAGGCAAAACTGCCGGTCATTGGTCATTTCAAATAATTTGAGCCAGAGGTAGGGACTAAACAGTGTTGACATACTTGTTAGAGCGCAAGTATAGTTTTGGGTCAAGCGGCCCAGAAGGCACGCCTTGCCTCATCCTTATAACAAGAATCGATTCACCTTTGGAGTTGAACATGAAAAAGCTCGTAGCAACGTTTTTCCTGACAATCCTCATTGCCGGCGCAGTTTTTGCGCAGTCGCCCCCCACCCTGAGAATTGTCACGGAAACCCCCGGTCTCCCGTCAGAACTGTTTTACGGCGATATCAAGGTCAAGCCGTTGCGCTTAAGGCCCGGAACGAACACCGTGATCACGATTGCGGACTATGATTTCTTTATTCAGCAGCAGTACATCGACTTCCTGCGACGCTTTCCGGAACCATCTGGATTGCAGTTCTACCTGGACATTCTGAACGGATGCCAGGCTACGGACGTCGAGTGCATCAAGTTCACCAGAGGCGCGCTCTCGGCCAACTTCTTCCGCTCGCCCGAGTTTCAACGCAAGGGTTCATACGTGATGTACCTTTACATGGTCTCACTGGGACAGAGACCGGCAACTGTGGCTGAGCTGGCTAATCCGGCAAAGATCGACCGTCCGCACTATGCAGAGTTCATGTCGGATCTGGGGACGATTTCGACGCCCAATGACGATGCGGCTTTGACGAATCAAAAGAAGGACGAATTATCGGTCGCGTGGCTGCAGCGCACCGAAGTCAATAACATCTATGGTGCTCTTTCAAACGCGGCTTTCGTGCAAAAGCTGGTGGATACCGCAGGTGTGACCCTGCCCAACCAGGCGCAACTGGTCGCTGATTTGAATGGGGGCCAGAAAACGCGCGCGCAGGTCTTGCGGGCCGTCGCCGAAAGTCCTGAAGTTGACACCAAATTCTACAAGCAGGCTTTCGTCACGATGGAATACTTCGGCTACCTGCGACGCGACCCGGAAGTATGCGTCGGCAGTCCGAATCCATCTCAGTGTGGCTACATCTTCCACAACGAGCGGTTTAACTTGACGGCGGATAAAGACTTCCTCGAGAACACAATCGTTCGCGGGTTCATCGAGTCGCCTGAATACATCAATCGCTTCTAACCAAGCTCCAAACTGTTCAATGCTGCAAGGCTGGGCTTCCACACGAAGTCCAGCCTTGATCTTTTGCACGCAAGTAGTTAATTGACTGACACATGCGTTTTGGACTCGACGGTGTCCCGTTACGAGGGAAAAAGAGCGGGATAGGCCACTACACTCTCGAATTGGCCCGTGCGCTGGCGGCCCTGGCGCCGGAACATGAATTCGAGATCGTCTCGCCGGGCGCGTTTTCATCGCCGTTGAGCTCTGCGCCAAACCTTCACTTCACGGATGCGCGCGCGCGTGGGCTCCAGCGCCGCTACTGGTGGCCCATTGGATTGCCACTTTACTGTCGTCGTGCATCGTTCGCGCTTTTCCATGGAACGAATTTCGATCTGCCGTATTGGAGCTCGTGCCCGAGGGTGCTCACGATTCACGATCTTTCGTTACTTCTTTTTCCTGAGACGCACGAAGAACATCTTGTACGACGGGCGCGGCGAGTGTTGCCGCTGATGGCGCGTAAAGCCAATGCCATCATCACGCCGTCGGAAACGGTGAAACACGAAATCTGTGAACATCTGCGGCTGAGTGAAGACAAGGTGTTTGCGATTCCTGAAGCTGCGCGTGCTTGTTTCTATCCTGCGCCTTCATCAGAAACTGTACAACGCCTTGGCATCCAACCGGAGTTCATACTCTTCGTCGGCACTGTCGAGCCACGCAAGAATCTCTTGACGCTGGTGCGCGCTTTTGAACAAATCGCGAACATTCAATTAGTGATTGCCGGCCAGAAGGGTTGGCTCTCAGACGACTTGATGAAATATCTGAACGGAAGCGCGATACGCGATCGCGTTCTATTTACAGGTCATCTTTCCGACGATGACTTGCGCGCGCTTTACTCTTCGTGTCGAGTGTTTGTCTATCCGTCGCTTTACGAGGGTTTTGGCCTTCCGCTACTGGAGGCGATGGCATGTGGCGCGCCGGTAGTAACGAGCAACGTGGGAAGTATTGTTGAAACCGTGGGCGATGCCGCCCGCTTAGTCTCACCAACCGATGTTGACGATCTGGCCCATGCCATAACGAGTCTCCTCAACGACTCCCGCGAGCGCGAACATCTTTCGTTGGCAGGCATCGAACACGCAAAGAAGTTTTCCTGGGAACGAACCGCCGCCGCAACCTGGGAGGTCTATAAACAATCCGTAAAAAATCCGCGTTAATCTGTGGCTAATCGAAAACGAAGTAGAACCTCTTCCTGATATACGAGCGCTGCTTTTCCATACTCAGCCGCCACGCGCTGGCGTCGACTACAAAGTGCGACATCGTCGCGCCCAGCATTGCTCCGAAGAGAAAGTCGGCGGTGCGCGCGTAGGCCCAGGTGGCTTTCACAAACCCCAGCTCACGCAGATCGTTTACGCGCCAGAACGCAAAACCGACCAGCAGCAGGAATAGAAGAAACATCGTCACGCTTTTGACCAACGATGTGCCTACCTTCTCGTCAGCGGCGGTCGCTGTAAGAACCGTCATGAAGATGATGTATTGCAGGCCGTGGGCTATTGCATAACTCAAAAAGCCGATGTTGTTGTCAGTCGAAATAAATATCGGCGCGAAAAACAGGACGGCAGTGAAGAAAAAGAGCGTCTTGAACAGTGAAGTGTCGTGAAAGTATTTGACGTAGACAACCACTGCAAAAATAACCATCGCCAGGAAAGCTACGAATCCGATCTGATAGAGATAATTAAATCCAGGTTTCAGGTAAGCAGGCGCAATCTCACTGCCCAACACTTTGAATGTTCCCAGAATCGCCAGGATCGTCGCCGCTTCGATGGCTAACTTCTCAGCTCTTCTTGGCGCGCGTGCGCTTTCTGCGATCGAAGCAAAGGCGTAGAGGCCCAGGTTCTGACGGCCGTAGTGAAATGCCTGCCATGCCCAGTAAGCCAACAAGGTGAATGCCTGTGCCGTGACGCTCGCGAAAGCAAACACCAATCCGGTCGCAACAACTAAAAACAACGGCACGTAAATGTAGCGAATGGGATGGCTCTTCCTGATTGAGGAGAACTCTTTGTCCGTATAGAAATACAGTGTGGCGGGAACATGAGCGGTGCCGAGGAACAGAAGCACCGCTTTGATATTTGAGAGTCCACCACTCTGTCCGACCGGAGGCGCAAGCAAGGTAAAGAATGCAATCGGCAGCCATGTCGCGAGTAACAGCCCAATTAGAAACCAGCGCCGCAGCAGCAGGCTCCCGACGCCTCGTTCCTCAAGCGTGATGGTGTTTGAATGTACTCGCTCCATGAATTGCTTTTGTAGGGGCGGCCCTCCGATGGCCGCCCCAGTCTTCGACTTCGGGCGCTGGGGTGGTCACGGAGGACCGCCCCTACAATTTTAGATTCAGACGTTCACGGCTTCGGGTGTTACAGAACTCACACGCACTCCGAGGCGCCTGAATCGCGCCGTCGCGTTAAGATTAGCCACACCTTCCATTGCCACTGTACTCAGCACGTGAAAAAACAAAACCCCGTCAAGCCAATCAAAGCTGACTCCGTCCGGACTATGCACGCCAACCGTTAGCGAGTAATTATCGGGCGCGAGCCAGCAGTTAAAGTTGAAGCTCACTTCGATCGTCTCACCGCGCTGCACTGGTCCAAGCGTGACCTGCTGCAACTCCGTGTTGGTGCCGTAAAGGTGAATGCCGTGACGGTTACGAATTAGAAAACCGCAAACGGGAGCATCGAACGGTTCGCGAAAGTGAACGCGAACTCTGACCAAGACCTCTTCGCCTGTCTCGACAAACTCGACGCGCTGGCCCGTAGCGTTTACGAGCGCCACCGCAGTCACGGTGGCGCGCTTGTCTCCATGACGATACGTGAACGAGAGTTGCGGAGCGTCTTCCAATTCGACTTCGCTTGTCTCCTCGCCGGCAGGCGCCAACTGGTTCTCCTCGTAAGCCGTTTCGCGAGCCATGATCAGCTTTTGATAACGGTTGAGGACGTCATTCGGTTTGCCCAGTGCTTCCATGCGTCCTTCGTGAAGCAGCAGCGCCCTCGAGCACAAGGCCCGTATCGCGTTTGGATCGTGCGAGACCAGCAGAATCGTCATGCCGCTTTCCTGTAGCTCGCGAATGCGCCGCATGCATCGATGTTGAAAGACGGCATCACCAACCGCGAGAGCTTCATCGACGATCAGGATTTGCGGCGTGACGCTGATGGCGGCTGCAAAAGCCAGCCGCACGTACATGCCGCTGGAATAAGTCTTAACCGGCTGATGAATGAAGTCGCCGATCTCTGCGAAGCGCTCGATTTCGGGTAGTAGTGCAGCGGTCTCAGCGTGAGAGAGTCCCATCAGGGAAGCATTCATGAAGACGTTTTCAACTCCCGTAAACTGGGGGTTGAAGCCCGCCCCTAATTCAAGCAGCGCCGCAGTGCGGCCGTTGCGCCAAACAGTTCCCAGTGTTGGTTGTAGTGTGCCTGCGACGATCTGTAACAGAGTGGATTTGCCGCAACCGTTGGGACCAACGATACCGAACGTCGTTCCCGGTTCAACTTCGAAACTGACGTCGCGCAGGGCCCAGAACTCCCGGTGCGTTTTCCAGCGCCCGAGCGTCGCCATCTCCTTGAGCCGATCGGCGGCACGCTCGTAGATGCGATACTGTTTGGAAACGCCCTCAATGCACAGCACTGGCTCCATGGCTCGTATCATATTACACGGCGAAACGGATTTCTCGCGCAAAGGCGCAAAGCAGCAAAGCGCTGCCGCGTTTCTAAAGGGCTTTCTTTGCGCCTTTGCGCCTTTGCGCGAGAAATACTTAGAATCTCGCCATCCATGAGCCAGGAACTCGGACCCAACCTCGATGTGCAGCGTTTAATGCACCAGATTCGCGCGAACGTTGCCGACCAGCAGCGTCCGGCTGAGGTCCAGAATGGCACGGCGCCCGGTCAATCCAACGGACACCTGGAGCACAAAAATCATTATCACGTAAACGATCTGCTGCGGTTTCACGGAGAGGACTTTGTGCGCCAGGCCTATCGTGCGCTGCTCCGTCGCGAGCCGGACGATCCGGGCATGGCGCACCACCTCGAACAACTCGCAAGCGGCCGCTTCAACAAGCTCGACGTGTTGGCCAGTTTGCATTCGTCACCTGAAGGTCGCAGCAGCCAGGTAACACTCTCAGGGTTAACTCTGCCGGTAATCGTTAGACGTCTGGGACGTATTCCACTCGCCGGCTATTTCGTCCGAGTTGTCGTGGGTATTGGCCGTTTACCACGCCTGGTCCAACATCAAAATCAGTTTGAGTTCTACACCTGGTCGCAACAACGAAACATCATCGAGCGCCAGGATCAACACTACAAGGAGCTGGGCGACTCACTTCAACAGATCTCCGCGCAGATACTCGAGATGATGCAGCGCGCCACGGAGCAACAACAGGCCAACGAATTAACCCTGCAGCAGTATGAAGCGTTGATCGCAAAGTACCATGTATTCGAAAACACGATCGCGGAGCGTTTAGCGGAGATTCGAAAAGCCGGCGAAGATTCGTCCCTGAAACTCGTCGAACAAGCACAGCAGCTGGTAAACCAGCATCAGCATCTCGCTCGAATCGACCAAACTATCACACAACAAAATGCAGAGACTCAGAAGCTCGTCAGCGATGTTAACCGGGAGCTGCGCAAAGAACTCGAGGCACTGCTGCGGCAGCAAGAGCAGACTGATACCGGACTCCTGATGCACGAGCGAGGACTGGCAGTCTTACTCGATCAGATCAAGAACAACAACGCTGCTCCGCATCTCACTGCGGTCGCCGCGAATGAACAAGATCATTTGCTCGACACGCTCTATGCTTCGTTCGAAGATCAGTTTAGAGGAGCGCGTGAAGAGATTAGCCGGCGCCTCCAGGTGTATCTCCCATTTGTGAAAGAGGCGAATATTACCGGCGATGTTCTGGACATTGGTTGCGGGCGCGGTGAGTGGCTGCAGCTGCTACGCTCCGAAGGCATCGAAGCTCGTGGGGTCGATCGAAATCGAGTGTTTATAGACTTGTGCCGTGGCGCCGGGTTGGACGTAGTCGAAGAGGACGCTCTGAATTACCTGCGCAGCCAACCGGATAATAGTCTGAGTGCAGCCACGGCAATACATTTTGTCGAGCATGTGCCGTTCGAAACGCTGATCGCAGTAGTTGATGAAATCCGGCGCACATTGAAACCAGGCGGCTTGTTCATAGCCGAGACGCCCAATCCGGAGAATTTCATGGTTGGCAGTTGTAACTTCTATGCTGACCCGACGCATCGCAATCCGATCCCGAGTGAAACGCTGAAGTTTCTGCTGGAGTCACGCGGCTTGCGCTGCAAAGAAGTTCTGAAGCTGCGTCCGTGGAACGAGGCGAAGCTAGACGGCGACAGTGAATTAATCAGCAGGTTCAACGAGTATTTTTATAGCGCCCCCGACTACGGAATCGTCGCCACGAAGCCCTAATCTCTCCGCTCACGCATGTTCAATAAGAAGATCGGAATCATCACTCCCTGGTTTGGCCGCTTCGCGGGCGGCGCCGAGCTCCTGGCGCGCGGGATGGCGCGCGAGCTCAACAAACGCGGCGTCTCCGCGAGTGTGTTCACGACGTGCTCGCAGTCGCCGTACGACAGTTGGTGGCAGGATCATTATGAGCCGGGTGTTTATGACGTCGAAGGAATAGAGACGCGGCGGTTTGCGACGGGCAAAGTGCGTGAGCGATACGACGCAGTGATCAGGAAGTTAACTCGTGGCCAGAACCTGTCTGCCGCTGAACAAAATGATTTCTTCGACTATGGGATTAACAGCGCCGACCTGATCCAGGCTGTTGTCGGTTACGTAAACGATAGTTACGAGCTCATAGCCTTGCCTTACTTTCATGGTCTTACTCACTCGGTCGTCAATCAGTATCCGGGCAAGATCTCGCTTATCCCGTGCTTTCACGACGAGCCGCAGTTTTACTGGCCCGCGACCGAGCGACTGCTTGCCAATTCAAAGCACATCTTCTTCAACTCGATTGAAGAGAAGCAGCTGACGATTAAGAATTACGGGCGCAGCGTTGGACGACGTGTTGTAGAGAGCGTGGTCACGGGCGTTGGGGTTGAACTTCCGCCCAGCAATGGCGAACCGAAGACGTTGACGCTTCCGGACCGCTACTTTGTTTATGCGGGTCGCAAAGAGCGCGGCAAGAATGTTCACGTTCTCGGTGAATGGTTTCTTGAATACGCTGGGGATGCGAAGCTTGTGTTTATTGGGGGCGGAGATGAGACGCTCGTGCCGGCCGGCAATCGATGCCTGGATCTGGGCTTTGTTTCGGAGGCAGACAAACTCGAGGTGCTCAGGCATTCATTGGGCGTCATCAACCTCTCTGAGAACGAGAGTTTTTCGATAGTGATCATGGAAGGCTGGCTCTGCGGCGTACCGAGCGTGGTTTCGGCGCAGTGCGCGGTTACGCGAAATCACGTGAGCCGGTGCAATGGCGGATTGTTCGTCTCAAATAAAGATGAATTTTGTGAGGCGCTGAAATATCTGGAAGCTCAGGATTCGGTACGTCACAACATGGGCATGAACGGCCAACAGTATCTCGCGCGTGAGTTTTCCTTTGATGCCGTATTGGCTCGATATCTGAACGAATTTTTAGCCACAGATTTTCGCGGATAAATGCGGATTTTAATCGATGGACAAACACTACTGACGCCCGAGATCACTCGCGGCATCGGGAAGTATTTCGTCAACAGCATTGAAAACATGCTGCAGTACGACTTCACTAACGACTTCTATCTCAACGCGCCGCCAGGCACTAATCTCACAGTCCTGTCACCCTGGGCGCGCCAGAAGCTGCACCTGCTCGAGAACGAAGCATATGGTCCACATTCCGAACAACTCTATTCCGACACGCTGAACAACGACATCGAAAGATTGGGTATCGATGTCTACTGGTCGCCCAACGCGCTGATGCACAGCGTGGTCCTCCCGCAGCGTCAAAGTGATACCTGCCTCTACGCCGCCACCATCTTCGATCTAATCGTCCTGGTGATGGAGCAGCAGTTTGCAAAACACTGGCCGGCCGACAGCCTTGTTACTTACAAACACAAGTTGGAACGCCTCGCGCGAGACTTCGATTTGTTCCTCCATATTTCAGAGCACACAAAGTCAGACTTCCTGAAGGCGCTTCCGGTTGCCGCACAAAAGCGGCACGTCGTTACGCCTCTGGCCGCTGATAGTTCATTTCAGCCGGCGATGTTTCCGATCACGTCGTCGGAAAAGGATTACGTAATTTATCCCGGAGGCTTCGATCCGCGGAAGAACATGGACCGCGCGATTGAAGGTTTCGCGAAGCTGCACGAGAAGTATGGAAGCGACGAAAGAGTTCGCTCCACGCAACTGTGCATTGTTTGCAGTTCCGACAAGGCGAGCACATCTCAACTTCTGGCCCACGCGCGGAAACACGGCGTGGCGGATAAAATTTGGCTCACGGGTTTCATCTCCGATCGCGTTTTGGTGGAGACATATCAGAAAGCGCGTTGTCTTTTCTTTCCGTCGCTCTACGAAGGCTTTGGACTTCCAGTGCTCGAGGGCCTGGCTTGCGGACTTCCCGTGGCCGCATCGCGCACTTCTTCCATTCCTGAAGTGGGACGCGACTTCGCCGTCTACTTCGATCCGTACAACGTCGATGCTATGGCTGATGCTCTTCAACAAGCCTTGCACGCGCCAGTGGATCTCGACGCAAAGACGCAAAGATACGAATACTCGAAAGAGTTCACCTGGAAGAAAACAGCCCTTGCCACACTCGCTGCACTTACCGAACCCGAGCCCCCTCCAGTCGTCGATGAGCCTGTGCCCCCAGTCGATCCGAACTTCATCGACGTGCGCCAGCGCATGAGAGAGTGGTCCGTTGAAGAGTTGTGTGAAACTGCCGAAGAGTTTTTTGCCAGAGTTGATAATTGGGACTACTTTCACGCCAAGCCTTTTGCAGCCGTCAACGAAACTCCCGAACTGCTAATCAACTTCGCGCAGATCGTGCGTGGGCTGAAACTGCTTCCTGACATGACGATCCTGGACTTCGGCGCCGGCTCGTGCTGGACGTCTCGGTTTCTAAGCCAGTTGGGATTGCGGGTGATCGCAGTTGATGTTTCGACGTCTGCGCTAAAGATTGGCGCGGAGTTATACAAGCGACATCCGCTGATTGGCGACCAGCCTCAACCACAGTTCGTGCACTTTAACGGCCACACGTTGGACCTTCCGGATGCGTCGGTGGACCGCATAAGTTGTTGGGATGCCTTTCATCACGTGCCAAATCCGGCAAGCGTGCTGATGGAGATGGCGCGAGTGCTGAAGCCGGGTGGAATAGCAGGATTTTCTGAGCCCGGGCCGGACCATTCCAAGGCGCCGCAGTCTCAATACGAGATGAGAACCAACCGCTTGATTGAAAACGACGTCAACGTGTCGGAGATCTGGCTCGACGCACAGGCCGCGGGTTTCACTGATCTACGCCTGGCGCTGTTCAGTCCGGAGACGTCGCTGTTGCCGCTGGACCAGTTTGACGCTTATCTCAACGGGGAAGATACCGGAGAGCAATACGTCGCGCGGACTCGCGAAGAGATGCGGCACCGGCGTGTTTTCTTCTTGTTCAAAGGGGAGTCGACGGAACCACCGGATAGCCGGCAGCGCGAGGGATTGCTGGCTGAGTTAGAGGTGGCAGCGGCTTCAACCAGCATTAAGGAAGGGGAGTCGTTGGTGTTGAATGTAGTGGCCCGGAATACCGGTAGTACGAGCTGGTTGCCTTCCACTGCTCGCGTTGGCGCAGTCAGGTTTGGTATTCACCTTTTCGATACAAATGAGAAACTGATCGACCTGGATTACTTCCGCCAGCGACTCACTGAAGACGAACGGCAAATCATGCCGGGTGAGACTGTCGAGCTCACTGCTGAAGTGCCATTGCCGGGCGCCGGCACGCATGTACTGCAATGTGATCTGGTCAGCGAAGGTGTTTGTTGGTTCGAGCACAACGGAGCACGCACCGTCACCTTAACCGTCGAAGTAGAGCCTTGAGGTACAGCTTGAATCGAAGGTTCAGAGTTCAGCCTTTAGGCTGCTGTTTTGAGACAACAAGCTAAAGCTTGAACTCTAAACTGAATGAAAGAACTGCATGAAGCCCAAAGTAGCGTGGTTATCACCTCTTCCTCCACAGCATAGTGGCATCGCCAACTACAGCTACTGGTTGGTCAAAGGCCTTGGTCCATACGTGGACATCGATCTCTACTGTGACGGACCAGAGCTCGATGCTGGATTGAAAGAATTTCAGGTCTTTCCACTGAGCGCCTACCAGCCACGACGCCAACAGTACGACGAAACGATCTACCACCTCGGCAACAACAGTCTATTTCACAAAGAGATCTACAAGCTGGCCTGGAACTTTCCCGCTACGATCGTTTTGCATGACTACAATCTGAGCGCCTTCCTACACGATGCGTTCTATCTCAAGTCGGATTGGCGCCTTTACGAAGAGGCCCTTGTCACCGGCAATGGTCATTCAGGCGATAAAAAAGCCTCCGGTTTTATCCCGCGTCTCAGGCGACACGGCGGAACCGTTCCGATGTCTGACGCGATCGTTAACAGAAACCGGAAGGTTGTAGTTCACCATCGCTGGCTAAAGGAGCAGTTTGCTGACGCCGATCACGTACATGTGATTCCGCATTTCGCAAAACTGAATCACAAACCCTCGAACGAGCAGGTTGAAGCTTTCAAAAAGAGATTTCACATCGATCACAAACAGTTCGTGATCACCTGTCTTGGCTTTGTTAACACTAACAAGTTGCCGCAGTTATTAGTCGAGGTCGCCGGCCGGTTACTCGCGCAAGGCTATCCGGTGCATTTGCTATTCGCCGGGGAAACGGCGCCCGAAGTAAAACGACTGCAGGCGGAGGTTGAGTCGAGCGAGCTCCGGGAAAGCATTACTTTTACCGGTTATCTCGACGAGGTTGATTATTTCAGCGCGCTTTTCGCGTCGGACGTTGTTATCAACCTGAGAAAACCCTCGATGGGCGAGGCCTCGGGGACCCTGATGCATGCCCTGGCGGCTGGTAAACCGGCAATTATCAGCGACATTAATCAGTACCGGGAGTTTCCCGACCGCGTCTGCTGGAAGCTCACTCACGACGAAAATGAAGCACAACTGCTTTACGAGTACCTTACCGTCTTGCTTTCCAACAGGAATGTGCGTGAAGCGATTTCGGCCAATGCGCTCGATTACGCGGAAAGCGTGTTATCCCTCGACCGTATAATCCCGCACTGGTTACGACTTTTAGCCGCAGATAGACGCTGATTTCATCTGCGTAAACCTGCGGTTAAAGTCTGTCCTGCTTGCGAACGTGCCGCGTTCTGCTAAAATGGCCAATCTTATTGCCGGTTAGCTCCCCGAGGCCATCTAATCTGCTCGTATCAGTGTCTTTATTAGCGGAGGAATTCGTGAAGCAAGTTTTCTTGTTCCTGTGCGCCATCATCGTGCCTGCACTCATCGGTGGCTCGCTCGTCTCCGTCGCGGCGCAAACGTCCAGCCCCACACCGGACCCATTTACGGTCCAATTGACTAACACCACCGCGTTTTTCACTTCGAGGATGAGCGACATCAGTGCCAATGGGCGTTTCGTCGTTTTCACCTCAAACGCCGACATCTCCACCGAAAAGGACAGAGACGGCAGAGATAACGCTGATGGCAATTTCGAGATCTTCATACTCGATTACGCGCAACGCCGCATTTTCCAGATCACGAATACCAAAAACGTCCCGATTCCGAACCCGTCACCATCACCAAGCCCATCTCCAAGCCCAAGCGCAAGCCCGACGCCATCGCCGAGCCCGACGCCAACTCCGCAGCCAACGCCTGCTGACCTGACTAAAGTACAGGTCGAGATCGATAACCGGACTCCAATGATCTCGCTGACGGGAACGGTGTCAGGAGGCCAGCGCGTTTACAAGATCGTGTTCAGTACGAATGCCCCGAGCCCCGAAAACTTTGGCGGCACCGCTTTGGACAATAATGATACGAACTCGGAAATTTGGGTCTACACACTGCCGGCTGTCACTGACGTCGATTTAACACTCGGCGCTGAGGTACCGTTTGTCGATCTGGCAACCGGAGCTTTCGATTTCATGACTCATACCGACGCCAGTCGTCAGCCAACGGCAGGCTCAACTACTGCCCTTCCGTTTTTCGCGGACGACAATCGCGATCCGGCAATTTCGGATGATGGCAGCATCATCGCATTCATCTCCACGCGCACTCAGCCCGGCACCGGTAATACCAACAACAACGACGGCAATCCCGAGCTCTTCTTTTGCACCGTCGGATCGAAGACCTTCACACAGGTGACGAATACGCAGGATGCTACGGTCGGAGTCGGCTTGGTCTTTCAAGCCAGTCCTTCTCTATCGAGTAGCGGATCGGTAGCGGCTTTTATTTCCACTGCAAATCTGCCCGCTGGTCCTGATAGCAATAATGTGACCTCGAATAACGCCGACGGTAATGCGGAGATCTACCTGGCGAGCTTTACTGGCGGCACGGCAAGGGTCACTAAACAGGTCACACGGACACTGAACAGTAACGTGGGGAACACGAATGTTCTCAGCTCCGGGCGTCGCTTGAGTCGCAATGGCGCGTTGATCGCGTTTGAATCAACTGCTACCGATCCCAAGTCGAATGCAGCTCCGGCCGGCCGGATCCTCGGGCTCTTTGTTTACACCGTAGCCGACGACACATTTGTTGAAATCGGTACGCGCCCGCCAGTGTCAGACGTCGGTCGCTTTCCGATGTTCACTGACTACAATTCGTCTCTGGCTCCATCGAGCCTGGTGTTTGATTCATTCCTGAACTTCCGTCCTGACGGAACGTTCCCATCGTCGCAGGCGACAGCTTCGGAAGGTATAAATGTCGACAATTCGCCAGAGATATTTCTGACGCAGATTCCGGCATCGTCGTCGAATACTTTCACGCGCCTGACAAACATGCCTTTCTTTAACGCGGCCAGCACTCGACCCATCGCCAGCGAGACTCGTAAACGCATCGCGTTTTCGGTTGTAGGTCAAGAGTTGGGTGGCGGCAACGGTGACGGCTCGCAGGAAATCTACTATTTAATTACTCCGCAAATCACCGCAACGTCCGGAGCAGTGCTTTCGTTCTTCACGGGCTTCAGCAACATGCCCGTGACCGCGGCCACACCGCTTCCGAGTCCGACTCCCACTCCGACGCCGACCCCAAGTCCAACTCCCGGACAGCCAATCGGTCTGGCAGCGGGTATGGTGAGTATTGTTCGTTCAACCGTGCCCCTCGCTCCTTCAAATGCGGATCTTACCGGCGACCCAAATACTGTGGCTTCCGAAATTAAGCGCAGTCCCGCTTTGCCAGTGGAGCTCAATGGAGTTTCGCTGAGCGTCAATGGAGCGGCCGCGGGGCTCTATTTTGTCGGCGCGGATCCTAAACAGATCAATTTCGTGGTGCCGCCCGGTGTACCCGTCGGACTACGCACCGTAGCAGTCAACATACTGGACAGTGGAGCAAATACCGACACTCTTATTCGCGGATTGGTGCAGATCGTAGTTGGACAACCGGACATCTTCACCTCGACCATGGATGCAGGCGGGCGGGCCGGCGCCAGGGATGCGAACACGCAAGCCCCGGAGCCGTTTGATGTTACACAGCGAATCGAGCTGGTCCTTACGGGAGTGCGCTTTGCCGCGCCTGCCGAAATCACGATAACTGTCGGCACCACACCCGTCCCGACCGCTTCGGTCATTTCCGTGGGACCTAACCGGAAGATGGCGGGTTTTGACAGTATAATTTTCGACTTGCCCTCGTCCCTGGCAGGCGCCGGAGACGTGCCCATACAGGTGCAATTCCAGAGAGGCATAATCACCGTCAGCCGCCCGGCTGATACCGCGCCCCATATAACGATAAATTAGGCCGGCACACGGTTTTTCACGCAAAGGCGCAGGGAAAGCAAAGGCGCAAAGATTTTTCTTGGCGGTCTTTGCTTTCTTTGCGACTTTGCGTGAAAAGTTCTCAGAAACCGTGATACCATTTCGCCCGCTGGTCTCCCCAGTGCCCAGCGTCTTTACAAACTTGTCCTCGCCCGGGAAGCTCTTTAATGCAGTATCCAGTCGCCATCATCATCAGTGTGGCAATGTTTTTCTCTCTCAGTTCCCGAGAGCGACTGGGGATCCGCGATTCATTCGAGCTCGAGCCGACGGCACAAACCATCCGCAAAATACGTTGGCCCAGGAAGACCATTCAGGTCTCGCTTTCCACCTCTTTGCTCTCGCCGGGAGCCAACATCAAACCGGACAGCGACGTGGTCGGCGCGGCGCGCCGGGCTCTCTCTCGATGGGCCAGCATGTCGAGCATTACTTTTGTCGTCACCTGGTCTTCCGCGACTTCGATCAGTCCCGCAGACGCGGGTGACGGGATCAGCCTGCTGACGATCGCCAGCACTCCAGAAAACGACGCCTTCAATTCCGAGACTACCACCGGACGCACACGCGTCTTCTTCGATCCGGAAACCGGAAACATCGCCGAAGCCGACATCAGCATCAATCCACGTCCACGCGCTGAAGACGGAACTCAGTTGCAGTTTTCGACTGACGGCACACCCGGCACGTACGATCTCGAAGCGACATTCACACATGAGATTGGTCACCTGCTCGGATTGGACCATTCCGCTGTCTTGTCGTCGACGATGCAGGAGCGACAGGCTTTCAACGGCACTTTCGGTTTACCTGCGTTGACCGAGCGCACGCTCAGTGAAGACGATCGACAGAAGGTGCGTAGTCTTTATGGATCGCGGCTCAAGGCCGGTCGCATCGAAGGCCGGCTCGTCGACAACCGCACGCCGGGCGCGCTGATACCGCTCGATGGTGTACACATTTGGGCCGAGAGTGTTGCAAATGGGCGAGTGATTGCGAGTGATATCACTGCCACCGACGGCACTTATAAGTTGGAAGGTCTCGAGCCCGGACAGTATCGCGTGATCGTGTCGTCCACGGCGGACACTGTAGCGGCGCAGAAGTTTCGTAGTTTTGAGTTGTCGAACCTGGTCGCGGTGAAGGCGGACGTGGCCACACCGCTCAATTCCAATTTAGTGCCACCGTTAGTCTCAGCGCTCAACCCGAAAGTGATCGGATTGAACGCGGAGCTTTCGACAGTCGCGTTGCCGCTGGCGCCCGGCAAACGCGTGAAGGTCTATTTTGGCGGCGAGGGAGTCGATCAAGTACCGGGCACGAGCATTGCCGTCAACTCACCGTTCTTTAGTGTCGACCCGGCAAGCCTGACGCGCGAACAGATTGCCGCGCCGTTTCCAGTGGTGAGCGTTGAGTTGCAGGTGGCCGCGAATGCACCGTTTGGCGATTACAGTTTGCGGCTCCAGTCCAACTCGGGTGAGACAGCGTACATTCCCGGCGCGATCACGATCGATCCGGGTGTCGGATCGTCAGTCGTGAATCCGGTTGATGATTCACGTTTCTTTATTGCGCAGCAATATGCCGATCTCACCGGTCGCGAGCCCGATCAGGCTACGATTGACAAATTGACCGCACAGCTTGCCGCGTGCGGCTCTCGCGCCGATTGTTTGCGCGCGCGGCGTGTCGAGATTTCTACAAACCTGCTGCTCGAAAATGAATTGTCCGGCACGGGTGTGTTTCTCTACGGGCTCTATTCCACCGGGCTTGGTCGCTTGCCGCGATATACGGAGTTTGAAAGCGATCGAGCGGCGGTAGCGAGTCAGAAGAGTGAGTTGGAAGCCACGCGCGCGGCGTTGGCAGCGGCGTTTGTCGAGCGACCGGAGTTCAAACGCAAGTTTCCGGCGACGATGAAGCCCGCGGAGTTTGTCGATTCGCTGCTTACGTCGTTGGCCCAGGGCACGGGCGTCGATCTTGGCTCGGAAAGAAGTCTATTGATTGGTTTGTTGGACGATCCGGTGAATGGTCGCGCCACTGTACTAACGCGCCTCGCGTCCGACCAGCGCGTTGTCGATGCTAATTACAATCAGGCGTTAGTGCTGTTCCAGTATTTCAGTTACCTGCGGCGCAACCCTGACGAGACGTCTTTAGGCACCTGGGTCAGCACGCTCAAGAACAAGCCGCTGCGCGACCCGGACGCCGCCCGCTCCCTGGTCTGCAACTTCCTGAACTCCACCGAATATCAAAACCGCTTCGGAATGCTCGCCACCCACAATCCCCGGCAGTGTAACTAATCCGTCTCAATCCGTGGCTGATGTTATAGTGGCGAAGCTTGAAAGAAACGCTACTCTCGTATCTGGTCTGTCCCTCATGTGAAGGGCCCCTGGATCTCTCGGTCCGTAATGCCGAACAAGCAGAGATCATGGAGGGTGAGTTGCGCTGTCCCGCGTGTGCCTCCTCGTTTCCAATCACTTCCGGTATTCCGCGTTTCGCAAATCTCGATCAGCTCGAGAGCGATAAGCGCGCTACGGCTGCGGGCTTCGGCTGGCAATGGCAACACTTTACACAGGAAGACGAGCGCTACGCGGAACAGTTTCTCGGCTGGATCGCGCCGGTGACGCCGGAGTTTTTCCGCGACAAGGTTGTGCTCGAAGGAGGCTGCGGCAAGGGACGCCACACGCAGCTCGCCGCACGTTGGGGAGCACGCGACGTGATCGGTATCGATCTGAGCGCCGCGGTCGAGACTGCCTTCACCGCCACTCGTTCATTTCCCAACGCACACATTATTCAGGCGGACATATACCATCTCCCGCTGGCGCGGAAATTCGATTACGCCTTTTCGGTCGGCGTCCTGCACCACCTACCCGATCCGCGTGGCGGGTTCCTGTCGTTGGCGTCGAAGGTAAAACCAGGCGGGCACATCTCAGCCTGGATCTACGGCGCCGAGAACAACGAGTGGATCGTGCGTTGGCTTAACCCCGTGCGCGAAAAGATCACTTCGCGAATTGATCAACGCGCGCTATTGCATTTGTCGAAGCTTCCCGCTGCCTGCATGTACCTCGCGACGAAGCTGGTCTATGGTCCACTCAACCGCAGTGGTTCGTCGCTGACCAAACATCTTTTCTACAACGACTATTTGAGCGCGATCAGTAGCTTCGGTTGGCGCGAACAACACACTATAGTGTTCGATCATCTCCTGGCGCCGACGGCCTTCTATATTTCGCGCGAGGAGTTTGAAACCTGGTGGCGCGACCTCGGCGCCACTGACGTGGTCATCGGTTGGCACAATAAAAATAGTTGGCGCGGCACTGGGTTAGTTTGAATAATGTTTCACGCAAAGGCGCAAAGATGCGAGCAGAGCTGAGCTATTCGTTTGCGAAGAGAGAACTGTTGGGACGTTACAAAGGATCGGTGCTCGGCATCGCCTGGGCGGTGCTGACGCCTGCCGTGATGATCGCAATCTTCACGTTCGTCTTTTCAGGTATATTCGGTGCTCGCTTCAGTGCCAGCAATTCTCACTGGGACTTCGCGTTATATCTCTTTTGCGGATTGCTGCCGTGGACGATGTTCCAGGAGTCAGTGCAGCAATCCGCGAACACGATCCTCGCCCACTCGAACCTCGTCAAACGAGTCGTATTCCCACTCGAAACATTACCCGCGGCGCAGGTGCTTGCGGCGCTCGGAAATCAACTCTTCGCCACGATCGCGCTGGTGATCGCAACGATCGTCGTGCGGCAACGTCTTGACCTGACCGTGTTATGGCTGCCGGTGCTGTTGATTCCGCAACTTCTGATTGCCCTCGGCGCGGCGTGGCTGATCTCGTCGCTCGGAGTTTTCCTGCGCGACATCACACAGGGAGTGACGTTGCTGCTGATGGCGTGGATGTATCTGACGCCGATCATCTATCCGGAATCGCTCGTCCCCGAGCGTTTCCGCGCATATATCAACATCAACCCCTTCACTCCCCTCATACGCAGCTATCGCCGCATCTTCCTCGAAGCCTCCGCCCCCGACTGGCCCGGCCTCGCCTACTTCGCCGCCTTTGCTTTACTGGTTTTTCTCTTCGGCTACTGGTGGTTTGCCCGCACCCGCAAGAGCTTCGCCGACGTGGTTTGATCTGTGGCTAAGTTGACCAAGACTGATCTATGATCCCGTCCCCATGAAAAACTTAAGATTTACAGGTGCTTTAATGGTTTTGGCTCTCGCTGCGGTAGCGGCGAGGGCGCAGGAGTGGACGCAGTGGCGCGGGCCGGCGCGTGACGGGTCAGTTTCCGGGAAGAATGTTCCGGCGGCGTGGCCGGAGTCGTTGAAACGAAGCTGGCGCGTGGAGATTGGCGAGGGTTACTCGTCGCCCGTCGTCGCGGATGGTCGCGTGTTTGTTCACGGGCGGCGCGATCCGGAAGAGATCGTGACCGGTATTAATCTCGCGGACGGCAAGGTTCTCTGGCAGCAGAAGTACCAGGCCACGTTCAAAAAGAACCAGTACGCTGCGGAGATGGCGAAGGGACCGCACGCCACGCCACTCGTAATCGCCAATCGCCTGTTCACGCTCGGCGTCACGGGAGTTCTGAACGCGTGGGACACGGCGACCGGAAAACAGCTCTGGACACGCGACTTCTCAAAAGCAATCGACACGTCGAAGTTGTTCTGCGGCACTGCCGCTTCGCCACTGCTCGTCGACGGGCGTTTAGTGATCCAGGTCGGCAGCGACATTCACGGCGGACAAATTCTCGCACTCAATCCCGCCACCGGTGCGACTGAGTGGGAATGGCATGGTCTCGGTCCAGGTTATGCTTCGCCGGTCATGGTAGAGGTCGGCGGCACGAAGCAAATCGTGACGATGACCGAGGGCTCGATTGTTGGTGTTGACGCTAAGACCGGCAAAGAGTTGTGGTCGGCAGCGTTCCCGGACGAATGGCACGAGAACATCGCTACACCGCTCTGGACCGGCACGCATCTCATCATTTCCGGCACGCGACAGGGCACGCATGCTTACACGTTGAAACAGGCCGGCGGCAAGTGGGAAGTAACCGAGACCTGGAAGAACCCCGACATCGCTCCGTACATGAGCTCTCCGGTTTTTGGCGATGGCTTGATCTACGGTCACTCTTCGAAAAAGAAGGGACAGTTTTTTGCCATCGACGAGAAGACTGGCGCCGTGCGCTGGACGACGGAAGGCAGGGAAGGCGAGCATGCTTCGTTGTTGCTTACGCCGCAACACGTTGTCTTCCTGACTAACAATGCGGACCTGATCGTTGCCAAGCGCGGTACGCCGGCGTTTGCGGTTGAGCGTCGTTACGACGACGTGGCGGAGGCGTCCACGTTCGCGATGCCTGTTTTGCTGGGATCAAATATACTGGTGCGCGACGCGACCGGATTGATGCTTCTCACGGCTGGAAAATAAGCCACAGATTCACACGGATATCTCAAGAGATATACACTGATCTGCACAGAATAGACTCTACAACTCTACTTACCCGACTGATCGACGCGAGCGTCGACGGCATGTTCGCGTTCGATCGCGATTGCCGGCTTCTCGCGTGGAATCGAGCGATGCAGCGAATCTCGGGCCTCAGCAGCGATGAGGTGTTGGGGAAACGTGTGGTTGATATCTTCCCATTCCTGCGCGAACCGGGTAGTGATGCTTGCTTCTCGGCGGCGCTCGAAGGCAAGGAATTCGTATCGCAGAACCATCCTTACGGCCCGTCAGAGACAGGCATTTTCGAAAGTCATTACTCGCCTCTGTACGACGAACAGAACCAGGTCGCCGGCGGTATCGCCGTCATCACTGACATCACAGCCCGCAAGCAAGCGGAAGAAGCGGCGCATACCACTTACCGGCAGTTGTCATTTCATGTCGAGAATTCGCCGCTGGCGGTGGTTGAATGGGACAGCGATTTCCGTGTGTCGCGCTGGTCTGAGTCAGCGGAAAGACTGTTTGGCTGGAAAGCCGAGGAAGTGATCGGCAAACACGTCAACGAGTGGCGCTTTGTGTTTGCGGACGACGTCGATGCGGTGGCGCTCGTGACTAACCGGCAGCGCGAAGGCGTCGAAGTTCAGGGAATACAACGCAACCGCAACTACACGCGCGAAGGATCGATTCTGTATTGCGAGTGGTACAACTCCGTGCTGCGCGACGATCGCGAGAAGCTGGTGTCAGTGTTGTCGCTGGTGCTCGACGTCACTGCACGCCAGAGCGCGGAAGAAGAGCGAGCGGCATCGTTGCTGCGCGAGCGTGACGCGCGGCGCCACGCGGAAGAAGCCGACCGACTCAAAGATGAATTTCTCGCCACGCTATCGCACGAGCTGCGCACGCCTCTGACGTCGATTCTGGGTTGGGCGTCGATGATCCGCAACGGCGAGGTTGAAGACTCGAACGCGACGCGAGCTATCGAGACGATCGAGCGCAACGCGCGTTCGCAAGCGCGATTGATCGACGACCTGCTTGATGTTTCCCGCATCATCACCGGCAATCTCAGGCTCGACATGCACCCGCTCAATCTCGCGCCGATCGTCGAGGCCGCACTCGACGCGTTGCGACCGACGGCGGACGTGAAAGGCATCCGATTGCAAACGCGGTTTGTACCGGAAGAGTGTCTCGTGAAAGGTGATCCCAACCGGCTGCGGCAAGTCATCTGGAACTTGCTTTCAAATGCGATCAAATTCACGCAACGTGGCGGCAGTGTGAACATTGAGCTCAACTGCATTGAATCGACAGCGCGTTTAACAGTCAGCGATACGGGCGACGGCATCTCAGCAGAGTTTCTGCCGTACGTGTTCGATCGTTTTCGACAGGCGGAAGGATCGATCTCCAGGAAGCAGGGTGGATTGGGATTGGGGCTGGCGGTCGCAAGACATTTGGTTGAGCTGCACGGCGGAGCGATCACGGCGGAAAGCGAGGGAGTCGGCAAGGGTTCGGTGTTCTCAGTCGATCTGCCGCTGGGGCAGGAGCGACGAGATCCGGCACGAGCTGAGGAGCGCAGGCGTGAACTTGAGCGGCGGCACAGTCGCAGCGGTGGCGTGGTCAGGCTGGATGGCGTACACGTGTTGCTGGTCGAAGACGATGACGATTCACGCAAGCTGCTCGGGACGATGCTCAAACGCTACGGTGCGAGGGTGACGTCGACAAAATCCGCGGAGGAAGCGCTAAGAGTGTTCGAAAACGAGTTGCCTGACGTGATGATTAGCGATATTGGTATGCCGGATCAGGATGGGTACGAGCTGGTTCGCAAGCTGCGGGCGATGCCGGCTGAAAAGGGTGGCGCGATTCCGGCAATCGCGTTGACGGGGTATGCTTCACGCAAGGATCGCGAGCGCGCGCTCAACTCCGGTTACCAGCAACACATGGCGAAGCCGATCGAACAGGCGGACCTGATGAAATCGATCGCTGCACTGGTCGGGCGCGACGATTAATTTCGCGCAAAGTCGCAAAGAAAGCAAAGGCGCAAACTTTGCTTCCTTAGCGCCTTTGCGTGAACAAACTTCAGAGGTACACATATGAGACGACGATTTCAAATCATTCCGGTTTTTCTTCTCTTAATACTCCCCGTATTCGCACAACAAACAGATCCATCGCTGCTGACGGTCGATTCGGTCTTTACGTATCGCACCAGGCTCCTTGGCCCGGTGCAATGGCAAACAGACGGCAGCGGCTATCTCGCACTCGAACCGTCGCCAACTAAGAAAGACTCCGTCGACATCGTTCGCTACGACGCGAGCACCGGCGCACGCACTGTGAAAGTCTCCGCCGAGAAACTCACGCCGAGCGGCGCCACGGAGCCACTCTCCGTCGAAGAGTTTTCCATGACTCCCGACGAGCAGAAGCTGCTCGTTTTCACCAACACCGCGCGCGTCTGGCGCAGCAACACACGCGGCGACTACTGGGTACTCGATCTCCAGGCCAACACTTTGCGCAAGCTCGGCGGCTCCGACGCTAAACCCTCGAGCCTGATGTTTGCGAAGTTCTCGCCTGACGGCCAGCGTGTCGGCTACGTTCGCGAAAACAACGTCTACGTCGAAAACCTCTCCGGCGACGGCAAGATCACGAAACTCACCACCGACGGCTCGCGCTACATCGTCAACGGCACCTTCGACTGGGTCTACGAAGAAGAACTGTTTTGTCGTGACGGTTTTCGCTGGAGCCCTGACAGCAAGCAGATCGCTTACTGGCAACTCAACTCCGAAGGCGTCAAGGAGATGACGCTCATCAACAACACTGCGGGCCTTTATCCGGAGATCACAACGTTTCCGTATCCGAAAGCGGGGGAAACAAATTCCGCCGCGCGTATCGGAGTGGTGGACGCGAACGGTGGTCCAACCCGCTGGATCGAAATCCCCGGCGATGCGCGCAACAACTACCTGCCGCGCATGGAGTGGGCCGCGAGCTCCGACGAGTTAGTCATTCAACAACTCAACCGGCGCCAGGACACCAACATCGTGATGCTCGCCGATACGCGCTCCGGCAAAGCTCGTCCTATCCTGACTGAAAAAGACGAGGCCTGGGTAGACGTCTCCTGGGGCGACATCGATTGGGACAGAACCGGCATCGCGCGTGGCGACGTCGAGTGGGTCGATCAGGGCAAACGCTTTCTGTGGGCCAGCGAGCGTGATGGCTGGCGTCACATCTACTCGATTTCACGCGACGGCAGCGACGTCAAAAACATCACGCCGGGGAACTACGACGTGATCACTGTCGAGCGCGTGGATGCGCAAAACGGTTGGGTCTACTTCCTCGCGTCACCAGAAAACGCGACGCAACGTTATCTCTATCGCGTGCGCATTGATGGAACGGGTAAAGAAGAGAGACTGACACCGGCGAGTGCGCCCGGCGTCCACAGCTACAACATCTCGCCGCGTGGTGAGTTTGCGATTCACGTTTATTCGAGCTTCAACAAAGTTCCAGTGACGGACGTGGTGCGCTTGCCGCAGCACGCCGTGGCGCGAACGTTAATCGATAACCGCCAGGTGCAGGATCGTCTGGCGCAGTTGAAACAGACGCCGGCGGAGTTTTTCAAAGTCGATATCGGTGAAGGCGTGCAGCTCGACGGCTGGATGATTAAGCCGCACGATTTCGATCCGCAGAAGCATTATCCGGTGCTGTTTTATGTTTACGGCGAGCCGTGGGGACAGACGGTGATGGATCGCTGGGGTGGGCGAGATCGGCTGTGGCACCAGATGCTGGCGCAACAGGGTTACCTCGTGATGAGTGTCGACAATCGCGGCACGCCCGCGCCGCGTAGTCGTGCGTGGCGAAAGATCATCTATCGCAAGATGGGGATTGTGAATTCGGGCGATCAGGCTGCGGCAGCGCGCGCGATTGGCAAGTGGCCGTTCGTCGATGCGTCGCGTATCGGGATCTGGGGTTGGAGCGGCGGCGGTTCGTCGACGTTGAATGCGCTGTTCCGTTATCCCGACACGTACGCTACGGGCGTGGCTGTAGCGCCGGTTGCGGATCTGCATTACTACGACACGATTTACCAGGAGCGATACTGTGGGCTGCCGAAGGATCATCCGGAGGAGTGGAAACAGAGTTCGCCGATCACGTTTGCGGGCGGGTTGAAGGGCAATCTGCTCGTGATTCACGGAACGGGTGACGACAACGTTCACTTTCAGGGCACAGAGGCGTTGATGAATACGTTGATTGGGAAGAACAAGCAGTTTTCCGTGTTTCCGTATCCAAATCGATCACACGGGATTTACGAGGGCACAGGAACGCAGCGTCACTTGTTCGGTCTGATCACCAAATACCTCAATGAAAAGCTGCCTCCGGGCCCCGCACCGGCAACGACGAGTTCCGCGCGGTAATTAGAGATAATTTCCCGCAAAGGCGCAAAGGCGCAAAGGCGCAAAGGAAAACCACTCCGACCATTTCTTCTTTGCGCCTTTGCGGGAGATACACCCTCCCGCAGAATTCGATTGAAAACACCTCCCTCTCTCTGTTAGCCTAGCAAGCGGGTTGACGGCCAACCCACTTGCCCAACTCTCACCTTTCCCAATTAGTCACAGAGATGAAACTAAAACCGCAGCATAGCCTTGCGTCTGTCGAAAATCTGGAGGGCAAAATCGAAGCAGCCCTGCGACGTCTCGTCGACACAAACCTCGTGGCCGTCCTGTTCACCGATCTCTCGGGGAATATCCTGAACGCCGACCACAGTTTCCTGAAACTGCTCGGCTACACTTCCGAAAACCTGCCGCGCAGCATTCACGACCTCACTCCGCCGGAGCATCACCGTCTCGACGAAGAAGCGTTCGAGAAGCTGATGGCTTTTGGCGCGTGCGCGCCGTTTGAAAAAGACTTTCTGAAGCACGACGGCAGCCCGGTGCCGGTACTCTTCGGCGCTGCGCTGCACGAAGAAGAGATCGTGTGCTTCGTCGTGGACCTGTCGCAAAACAAACAGACACAGGAAAAACTAAACCACCTCGCCTATCACGACGCGCTGACCGATCTCCCGAACCAGGTCTTGTTCAAAGATCGGCTCAAGCAGGCTATTGCGCTATCGCGTCGCAACGATCAGATGCAAGCCGTGCTGTTGCTCAACGTCGATCGTTTCAAAACTATCAACGACTCGCTCGGCTACACCGCCGGCGATCGGTTGTTGCAGTCAGTGGCCCAACGTCTCACGAGCTGTGTGCGCGAGAGCGATACCGTAGCCCGCTTTGGCGGCGACGAGTTTGCGATCCTGCTGACGCAGATCCCGCGCGCTCAGGATGCAGCCAACGCGGCGCGCGCAATCAAGCAGGCTCTGGACCAGGCGTTCCTCTTCGAAGACCAGGAGATCTTCGTCTCGAGCAGCATCGGCATCAGTATCTATCCGAACGACGGACGCGATACTGCTGGACTGTTGAAGACGGCGGGCGTCGCGCTCGACCGCGCCAAGGTGCAGGGCGGCAACAATTATCAGTTCTACACCGCGGGTGGAACGACGCGCGCTCTCAAACAACTCGTGCTCGAGAGTAACTTGCGATCGGGTTTGGATAAATCCGAATTCATCGTTCACTACCAGCCGCAGGTAGACATCCGTGGTTTTCAGCTCGTGGGCATGGAAGCGCTCGTGCGCTGGCAACATCCGAGTCTCGGTCTGCTTTATCCGAGCGAGTTTGTCTCGCTGGCGGAAGATAGTGGACTGATCATTTCTCTCGGTGATTGGATCCTGCGCACGGCGTGTGCTCAAAACAAAGCGTGGCAGGACAAGGGGCTGATGCCGATGCGTCTTTCAGTGAATTTTTCAGCGCGCCAGTTTCAACAGCCGACATTCATCACGGACGTCGCGCAAATACTGAAAGACACGAACCTGGATCCGCGCTGGCTCGAACTGGAGCTGACCGAGAGCTCGATCATGAAGGATCCGGAGGAGGCGATCGAGAAACTACACGAGTTGAAGTTGATGGGAATAAAAGTGGCGGTAGACGACTTCGGCACCGGCTATTCTTCGCTGAACTACTTGAAACGTTTTCCGATCGATACGTTGAAGATCGACAAAACTTTCGTTTCCGACGTCTGCAAAGATCCGCACGACACGGCGATCGTGCGCGCGATCATTAACCTGGGCCATGCGCTCGATCTCACTGTGATTGCGGAAGGAGTCGAGACCAAGGAGCAGCTTCAGTATTTGAGCGCGCTGGAGTGTGATGCGGTGCAGGGATTTCTGTTCAGCAAAGCGCTTTCGGCGGCGGCGTTTGAAGAACTTTTGATCGAGCAGCGACAAATCCGGGTTTCATCTGCGTCATCTGCGGTTTAAGTTTCTTGCAGCATCACGATCCAGCATCCAGATCAACTCGCCGTCGGTTGGTTGTACAAACTGCGCCGGATATTTTTTCGGACCTTCAAGAACCTCCTTCACGATCTGAGCCTTCTCCGCGCCGCTCACGAGAAACAGAATCGACGCGCCGTTGTTCAGCAACGGCAGCGTCATCGTGATTCGATAGGTGTTGAGCTTCTCGACCCAGGGCGCGGCAACGAGTCGCTTCGTCTCGTGTAACACGTCGGAACCGGGAAAGATTGAAGCGGTGTGGCCGTCAGCGCCCAGGCCGAGCAGGATCAGATCAAGACGCGGCACGATCACCTTTTCGTACTCGTCCGCAGCCTCCTGAGCGCTTGGGTTCTCGCTGTGGACGCGATGCACGTTGCTCTCCGGAACCGGTACGCGCGAGAGCAATGCTTCATGCGCCATGCGGAAGTTGCTGTCCGGATGATCGGGCGGGACATGGCGCTCGTCAGACCAGAAAAATTGTATCTTGGACCAAGAGACTTCTGCTTGAAACTGATCGGCCAAAAGCTGATAGAGAATCTTCGGCGTCGAGCCTCCCGACAAGGCAACAGTAGTGGGAGCCAGCGCCACGAAATGCTCCGCTGCGCCTCGTGCAAGCTCGCGAGAATTCTCGAAGACGCGAATCATAACAACGCCACGATTCTCAGCGGTCCGCCGCTACCGCCCTTGATCTTCATCGGCAGCGCGATCACCGAAAACCCTTTCACCGGTAATTGGTCGAGATTCGCGACGTTCTCAAAGGCCGGAATATTCTTATCAAACAGTATCCGGTGACTTTCAAAGAGCGTCGATTGACCGTGATCGATGCTGGCCGTGTCTAACCCGATCGCTTTGATCGATCGATTCTGCGTGAGCCACCGCGCCGCGGCGGGATCCAATCCCGGGAAGTGCAGCTTCGCTACCGCCTCCGCGCCGCGTTCGTCAGTTCCCAGGTACTTCTTGCGATCCGGGTAATACTTGCCAAACCCCGTGCGCAACAAAACAATCGTGCCTGGTCCAATGCGCCCGTTCTGCTTCTCCCAATTCTCGAAATCGCCAACACTCACGAGGTAGTCGGGATTCGCCGCACACTGCTTCGTGACGTCAATAAGAATCGCCGTCCCCATCAGTTGGTCCAACGGAAGTTGATCAACCGAGTAGTGTCCTTTCGCGAAGTGCACCGGCGAATCGAGATGCGTGCCGCCGTGTTCCGCGGCTGAATAACGATACGCTGAGTAGAAATAACCCTTATCAGTTATGCCTTCAAAGTCAGTTTCGAGTTTGAACGGCTGCGCCGTGGGCCAGTAAACACTATCCTCACCGAAGGCATATGTGAGATCGACAACGCGTCCCGGCGGAAAGTTGCCGGGCTTCTGCGCCATAACCGGAACGACGAGAAACAGGAAGACAAGCAGGGTCAGACACCTCATACGGGTTGCTCCTTTGTAGCGGTTAAACTTCAGTATTAGACTAACCACAAACACCCTAAGGCACAAAATGAAATAATACTTTGTGTTGTCGGCTTGGTGTCCTGGTGCCTTTGTGGTTAGCTTTCTCTCGGAGGTTCTGCATGCAAATAGGAATGATTGGACTGGGACGCATGGGCGCCAACATGGTGAAGCGGCTTTTGCGTGGCGGGCACGAGTGCGTCGTCAACGACCGTAATCCTGAGGCTATTAAGGCGCTGGAAGCCGACGGCGCAACCGGCGCCGCGGCGCTCGACGGGTTTATCGCGAAGCTGAAGCCACCGCGCGCGATCTGGCTGATGGTACCGGCGGCGCTTGTCGACACCATTATTCACCAGCTTCTCGCGGTCGTAGACGCAGGCGACATCATTATTGACGGCGGCAATTCTTATTACATTGACGACATCCGGCGCGCTCACGAGCTCAAAGACAAAGGTATTCATTATGTTGACGTCGGCACGAGTGGCGGTGTTTGGGGGCTGGAGCGCGGTTACTGCCAGATGATCGGAGGCGAGAAGGATGTTGTTACTCATCTCGATCCGATCTTCAAGACACTCGCGCCCGGACAGGATGCTGTGCCGGCAACTCCGGGTCGCGTCGCTGATGCAGGCACGGCAGCAGAGGGTTACCTGCACTGTGGGCCTGCGGGCGCTGGTCACTTCGTGAAGATGATTCACAATGGGATCGAGTACGGACTGATGGCCGCCTACGCCGAAGGCCTGAACGTGCTGCACCATGCGAACGAAGGAAAAGAGGAACGAACGGCGGACGCCGAGACATCGCCACTGCGCAATCCCGAACACTACCAGTACGATTTCAATTTGGCGGAGATCACGGAGCTCTGGCGGCGCGGCAGTGTCATCGCTTCATGGTTGCTGGATCTGACGGCGCTCTCATTCGCGGAGCATCCGCAGCTGGAAAGTTTCTCGGGACGTGTTTCCGATTCCGGCGAGGGACGTTGGACCATCAACGCAGCGGTCGAAGAAGGCGTTCCGGTGCCCGTGCTGAGCGCGGCATTGTTCCAGCGTTTCAGTTCGCGCGGCGAAGCTGATTTCGCGAACAAGATTTTGTCCGCCATGCGGTTTCAATTCGGTGGGCATAAGGAACGCGGATAAACGCGGATTAAAAACAAGGATTGAAAAATATGTCAGCAGTAACCGTAGAACCAGATCCCGTTCATTTAGAACAACTGACTCTGCCACAGGCGGAGCCGTGCGTGATCGTGATCTTTGGCGCCACCGGCGATCTCACGCGGCGCAAGCTGATGCCGGCGTTGTGCCGTTTGTTGGGCCAGGGCAGCCTCGACGGCATACAGATTCTCGGTATCGGCCGCAGCGCTATGAGCATAGACGAGTTCCAGGCATTCGTGCGTGATGCGCTCAAAAACTCAAAGAAGATCGAGCATCTCGACGAAGATCACTGGCGCAAGTTTTCCTCGCGTCTTCACTACATGGCGGGCGAGCTTGACGACGATCAAACGTATCGCGCCATCCAGGAGCGTATCGAAGAGCTAGTGTCCCAGGGCGCGAGCAAAAACCGTCTCTTCTACATGGCCACTCCACCATCGCTCTTCCCCGTGATCGTGAAACACCTTGGCGATGCAGGGCTCGCACAGGAAGACGAGCAGTGGAGCCGTATCGTCATCGAAAAACCCTTCGGCCGGGATCTCGAATCGGCCAAAGCACTGAATCTCGAAATCTCCAAAGTACTCAAAGAGAGCCAGGTCTATCGCATCGATCACTACCTCGGCAAAGATACAGTTCAAAACATACTCGTGTTTCGTTTCGGCAACTCGATGTTCGAGCCGATCTGGAATCGCAATTACGTCGACTACGTCGAAATCACTGCCGGCGAGTCAGGCAGTGTCGGCACGCGCGCCGGATACTACGAAGAGTCAGGCGCACTGCGCGATATGGTCGCCAATCATCTCCTGCAATTGCTGACGCTCACCGCTATGGAACCACCCGTCGCGTTTGATGCCGACTCCGTGCGCGAAGAAAAAGTGCAGGTGCTGCGATCGATTCGTCGTATGAAACCGGAGCAGGTTGCCGAGCATACCGTGCGGGCGCAGTATGGACCAGGCACGATCGACGGCGAGAAGATCAAAGGTTACAAAGACGAGGAAGGTGTTCGTAAAGATTCACAGACGGAGACCTATGCGGCGGTTGAGTTCCACATCTCAAACTGGCGCTGGTCGGGAGTGCCTTTCTACGTCCGCACCGGCAAAGGCCTGGCGCGCAATCTCACGGAGATCGCGGTACACCTGAAAGGCACGCCGCAGGCGTTGTTTGCGCGCACACCGAAAGAACAGATCGATCCGAACGTGATCGCGTTGCGCCTGCAACCAAACGAGGGAATCACGGTGATGTTCGGCGCCAAGCGTCCGGGCTTTGAAATGCAGACCACCACTGTCAACATGGATTTCTGTTATCAGAGGGCGTTTGGCGTTGAGTCGCCGGATGCTTACGAGATGCTGTTGCTGGACGTGATGCAGGGAGAAGCGACGTTGTTCATTCGCGGTGACGAGGCCGAACACCAGTGGCGCTTGATCACGCCGATTGAAGAAGCCTGGGCTAACCAAGGCCTGCCGAAATTGGCGACGTACGATGCGGGCAGTGAGGGTCCACCCGAAGCTGATGAACTGCTAATAGGAAACGGTCACCGTTGGCGATCTCTAACAGACAAACATGGATGCGATTAATCCGCTCTTAATCCGTGTTCATCTGTGGCCTAAACTGGTTATGACTGCGGCGAGCTCAAACCGGTCGACAGGCTTCGCTAAATGAACCTGGTAACCTTCTGACAGAGCCCGCACGCGATCTTCTGTTCGTGCATAAGCCGTCAACGCCAGCGCCGGAGTCAGCCCGCCGCGCTCTTTCGGCAACGCGCGAACTTTCTTGATCAACCCGTAGCCATCTTCCACCGGCATGCCGATGTCGGCAATCAGCACGTCCGGTTTCCAGCTCTCAACCGATTCTAAACCCTCGCGCGCGGAGCTGACAGCCACCACCTGCGCGCCACAACGCTCGAGCATCGCACTCAACAACGTGCGCGCATCGATCTCGTCGTCCACGACCAGTACACGCAATCCTGAGAGCGACGACGGTTGGTGATCGCGCGCTTCAGTGACCGCGACTGCCGGTTGCTTCAACTCTGCCGGCGACGGTTGTTCGCTGGCAGTCATCGCCGGCAACCTGACTGTGAAACTCGAGCCCTGGTTGGCTCCGGGACTCTCAGCCCACGCAGTGCCGCCATGCAGTTCCACCAGATGTCGTACGATTGCGAGCCCGAGACCCAAGCCACCGTAGTTTCTCGTCGTCGAACCATCCGCCTGGCGAAAGCGATCGAAGACGTGCGGCAGAAAGTCGGGGTTGATCCCGATACCGGTATCTTTCACCACTACTTCCACGTGAGAATTGATGCGTTGCAGCGTGACCTGGACCAACCCGCCCTTGCTCGTAAACTTCACGCCATTCGACAACAGGTTCCAAACCACTTGTTGCAGTCGCTCGCGATCGCCAAACACCGGTCCAGCGTGCGGCTCGAGCAACACCTGCAAACGAATTCCTTTGGCTTCCGCGGTAGGCCGGATACTCTCAGCCGCTGCTTCGATCACTGAATCAAGTTCACAGGAGACAAATTCGAGACGCAGCTTGCCGGTAATGATGCGCGAGACTTCGAGCAGGTCATTGATCAACTGGCATTGCGAGTTGGCGTTGCGAAAGATCGTTTCGATAGCTTGTTGGCGTTTCTCCGGTTCCACTTCATCGTGCAGCAGAAGATCGGCCCAACCCATGATCGCCGTCAGCGGTGTGCGTAGCTCGTGTGAGAGTGTCGAGAGAAACTCATCTTTGACTCGGTTTGCTGCTTCCGCTTCCAACCGCGCTTCCTTCTCACGCTTCAATGCCTTGCGTCGCTCAGTCGCGTCATGGGCCATGCCGCGCACGATTGGTTTCTCGACGCCTTCCGTTCGCAGCGTGTTGTAATACTCCCAGAGTCTCGTCTCGCCGGTGGCGGTGCGGACCTTCATCACGCCGCGCGCCGAGCCTTCAGTTATGACTGTGCGCATGTACTCGTCAAACTGGGCGCGGTATTCAGGTAAAAGACCGTCGCGGATGTTTATGCCGACGAGTGAGTTTTGCGGGTAACCAAGAACTCGCGCCGCCCACGGATTGACTGACAACACGCGGCCTTCGAGATCGTGTGTGCAGATCAGTTCGTGACTGTTGTCCACCAAATCGCGATAACGATCTTCACTGATCCGCAGCGCGGTCTCCGCTTTCTTGCGTTCGGTGACGTCGTGGACCAGGACAAACTCCGCCGGTCTGCCACCGAAGGTCAACCGGCTCGACGTGATGTCGACGTTGATGACGGTACCGTCTTTCTTGCGGTGTCGCCATTCACCTGCGTTTAAAACGCCCTCGGTGTCGTTGGCGAGATACTTCTCGAGTAGCTGAATGTCTTCGGGAGGCCGGATGTTTTTGATAGTCATCTCGAGGAACTCAGCGCGCGAGAAGCCGTAATGGCGAACTGCTGCATCGTTCACTGCCAGGAAGCGAAGTGTCGTCAGATCGTAGACCCACATCGCCTGCGGATTCGATTCAAACAACAAACGATACTGCGCTTCGGATTTGCGCAGCGCTTCTTCAATACGCCGCGCGACTGTCACGTCCAGCACGAGAGAGAGCACTGACACCAGCTTACCTTCTTTGTAGAGCGCGGAGTTGTACCACTCGCAATGGAGAATCGAACCGAGCTTGGTGTAATTGCGATTGCGCGAGATACCGTGTCGTTCTTCTCCCTGGTTCTGACGGTGACTCACCTGGTTGACGACGTCGTAATCCTCCAGAACGACAAACTCCCAATCGTTGAAGCGCTTACCGATCACTTCTTCAGCTTTCCAGCCAAAGAGTTTCTGTGCTGCCGGCGACCAGCGTAGTACTTTGAACTCGTGGTCCCATTCGATCACGGCGAGCGGCGTGTTCTCGACGTGAAAAGCGAGACGTCTGTGTTCGTCGAGTGCGGACGCTTCCGCGATCTTGCGATCGGTCACGTCGCGAATGATCGCAACGCCGCCGACGACCTC
>Ga0207670_10000152_pt1 | contig 45755 bp, 72 predicted proteins | sample KBSS23HmetaG_FD_184339 | JGI IMG/M metagenome (GOLD analysis project Ga0207670, IMG submission 184339) | Switchgrass rhizosphere microbial communities from Kellogg Biological Station, Michigan, USA - KBS S2-3H metaG (SPAdes) (version 2) | ecosystem: Host-associated > Plants > Roots >... | reverse complement strand
GGCAGCGCCCAGCGAGGATGAGACCGAGGGTGAGCGGCTGGACCGGGAAGCCCTGGAACATCTCAAGGCTGCCGTGGAGGCCCGCGACCAGGCGGAGGACGCCGTGACCACGGCGGTGGCCGAGTGCCGCAACCGTCCCCCCCACGCCGGTCGCCGCGCGCCGGGCATCGTGTGGGACGCCATCGCCGAGGTGCTGGGCATGCATCAGCCCAACGCGGTCCGCAAGTACAACGCGCTTCTGAACGTGCAGCAGACCGTCCGGGTCACCGTCCGGAAACCGGCCCCCAGCCGGAAGAGAGTCGCAACCGCAGGTCGCCGGCAGACCGGCAGCTAGCGATGGGGTTGCGTATCACGCCGACGCGGCGGCTGCTGTTGCAGGCGGCCGCAGACGGTCGGGTCGTGTGTGTGCCGGCCATCGGGTTGTCCCTGCGGCGCCATGGCGGGGTCGCGCTGCTGGTCGACGAGGCCGGCGTCCAGGTCCGTGGTGTTACAGGCCCAACGGTGCTGCTGCGACGCCACGGCCTGCTGGCCCTCAGCCGCGATGCGCACCCGTCCTATCCGGATGGTTGTCTGCTACGGCTGACACCGGCCGGCGTCGACGCCCTGGCTTAGGCCAGGGCGTCGCCTATTTCGTCGTCGTCCAGCTCGGCCACAGCCAACCGGGCTTTGATGGTGGAGTCGGGCACACCGGCTGCTCTGGCGGTTGCGATCGCGAACGCCAGCACCGTCCGCCGCTGCTCCAGCTGCCGCAAGGTCGCGGCCAGGGCCAGCGCAGCGTTTTGAACATCTCTGGCGGCCACGGCCGGGACTTGTGTTATCGGCCCGCTGCTGGTATTCGTGCGCGCGTACGTGCGCCCGCCCGAGGCCCCGTCGCGGCGGTTGGGCGGCGTCGGGTCGTCGAACGGGGATGGCAGGTCGGTCACTCTGACAGGCGGCTTGGCCACGAGGTCTCCTCGATCCGGGAAGCGAAGGCCCGCAGTTCGTCGAGCACACCGACGTAGTCGCCGCACCCGGCGACGGTGAGCGGGACGGTCATGCGGGTAAACACGGCCAGGTCGCGGACTTCGGGGTCGGCGACCGGCACGTCGCGGAGGGCGGGGGCGGCGGCGAGGTTGGTGCGGGCCTGGTCCCGTTCCGCCAGCCTGGACAACGAGATCCGGTTCAGCAGGACGAGCGGGTAGGCCGGCTGGCCGGTGAGGGCGGCACCTCGCCGGGCAGCTTCCAAGGTGGCCCACAGGCGACTGAGCTCAATGTCGCGGGGAGCGAGCGGCACCAGCAGGATGGGTGCTACGGCGAGGGCGGCCTGTAGCAGGGTCAGGTCGCCCCCGTCGGGGCCGGTGTCGATGAGCAGGTGGTCAACCCCTTCGAGGCGGCGACGCACACCGACGATCAGGTCATGCGTGGCCCAGGGCAGCACCTCGAAGGGGAGCTGCCCGCCGGCGGCGATGTACCGATTGGCCCACTGGGTCAGCGACTGCGAGTTGGTGTCGGCGTCGACGACCAGGACCCGGCCACCTTCGGCGGCGAGCAGGCAGGCCAGCACCCACACCGTGGTGGACTTGCCCACACCGCCTTTCAACGCGCCGACGGTGACGGCGAGGCGGACGCTGCGGCGCTGTTCGCGGCTGGCCAGGCGGGCCCGCACGGACCGGTCCGACACCCACTGCGGCGAGCCGCCGCCGGCCAGGTCGCCGCGGTCGAGCCACAGCCGCACGGTCGTGTCGGGCACGCCGAGCGTGATGGCAGCGTCACGTACGCTCAGGTGCCGGTCGGGTTTGCCGGCCACAGTACTGTCCTTCGGGGTTCGGGTGATGTTGAGTTTTGCATCACCGTCCTCAATGGCCTAGGACCGACCCCCGGGCCGCGCGCCGGCATCGCCCGGCGGCTGAGCCGCCGGGCCCGGTAGGGCCGCTACAGCGGGCCGGAGGCCCGTTTCTGCGGGACCCTGCAGCAACATCGGCGCCGGGGTGCGGGCGGCGTGGTCGGCGGCGCCGGCCCACCAGCCCGTCGACCAGACCTCATCGACGACGCGGCGCAGCTGCCCGTGCCACTGTTCGCGGGTCGGCTCACCGGTCGGGCCCGGGGGCGGCATCGGCGCCAGGGCGGCGACCAGGCCGACGAGGTGGTCCGGGGCGTGGCGCCAGTCCGAAGGCAGCAGACCCGTCACAGCGTCCCGTACAGGCCGGTCCGGCAGGTGGTGCAGCCGGTCAAGGTGATGATGACCGGGCCGCCCGGTTCGGCCATAACGTGGGTGTCGTCGCGGGTGGGGTGCCCGCAGTCGTCGCACCACAGGCCCCGGTCCACGACGGTCAGCACGGTGACCACGGCACCGCCGTCCATCTCGGCCGAGTCCGGCGGCCGTGGCCTGATCAACACGACGGGTACGGTACGGCCCCCGACCGGGGCCGGCGCCGATGCCACGGCGCCGGGTCGCCCGATCGGGGGCCGCCGATCTGTTCAGGCGTGCCGCTGCTTGGCCAGGGCTGCCCGCCCGTAGACCGGCTGCCGGGCGGCGGTTGAGGCGAAGGCCGCCACCGTCACCAGGACCGTCCCGGCGGCCAGGACCAGCCACACCACCGCGAACGGGCTACCCGAATCCCACCGGTAGATGGCCCACCAGCCCAGCACCCCGACCGGGGCCGCGACGAACAGGGCCAGGTCGTGCATCAGGCCACCGAAACGCCACAGCGACAGCCCCCAATGCCGGGCCGGGGTTTCCCATCCGAACAGCTCGTCCGGGTTGACGCCGAGGTGGTCGGCGAGGCGGGGCCGCAGGCTGGTGCGCAGGTAGTCCCGCGCCCAGGCGATCTTCCGGTCCCCGCCCAGGTACAGCCAGCCCAGGATCAGCACCCCGGCCGGCAGGGCCAACATCAGGTCGGGCAGGTGCAGGGTCAGAGCCGCGTACGTGACCGCGGCCATGGCGGCCATGGTGGCGTAGACGAGGTTGTCTCGGGTTTTGATCCGGTCGTTCTGTTCGGCCTTGATTGTGCGGTACTCCTCGAGGAGCACGTCACCGAGCGAGGTCATGGGGTCGGTCCTTCCTGGGGGTGGGCGTCGCCGATGCGGTCGAGCTCGGCGGTGATCTGGTCGGCGCCGGCCCATCGGACCAGCGCGGCGGTGAGGGCCTCGACGGCGGTGGCGAGGCTGTGGTGACGGGACCAGCCGGGTACCAGCTCGTCGAGTTGGCGGCAGGCGGCCCAGTAGTCCAGCAGGTCGGCTTCGGAGGTCCGGGTGGCGGGTTCGCATAGGGCGCGGCCGTTGACCCGGCCGGCGGCCGCCTCGACGGGTTCCCGTCTCCGCTCGTACAGCACGGCACCGCTGGGTAGGGCGACGATCGACCGGATCCGCCAGGCCTTGACCGTTACGACACCCGCCGCGGTGGGGACGGTGACCTCCGCGGCCGGCTTAGCACCGGGGGCCACCTGGTCGAGCAGGTCGGCCAGGGCCGCGTCGTCCAACGGTTCGGATGTCAGGTAGGCGGTTTCGCCGTCAAGGCTGCGGATCTCGACCTGCACCACCGTGGCCGGCTGGTCGGCGCCGCTGGGGTCTGGGTTGGTCGTCATGGGCGGTTCCTCCCTAAAGGGGCGGGGGTGGTCAGGTGTGGGTGGACACGGTTGGGTGAGACTGCCCGCGACCCGGGCAGACGATCAACGGCGGGGTCGTAGCGTCGCGGCCAGCAACCCCCTTGGCCGCTCCCGGTGGAGGCCCCCGTTCCAATGCCGGGAGCGTGCCGCATTCACACCCGGTTTGGAGGTTGGCTGTGCCCTGCCCATCAGCCGCCACCGGCTGGGCGTTGCCGCCGACGCACGGTCAGGCCCGGGTTTTGGTCGTCCCACTGCTCACCCGACCGGACGTAGCGGCTCAGCGACTCGGAGCCTGGGGCGTGGCCGGTGCGCCGTTCGACCACCTCGCGCGGCACGCCGAGCGTGAACAGGGCGCTGATGAGGCCGGTGCGGTTGGAGTACAGGGAGATCCGGCGTTGCCGGCCCGTCACCGGGTCGGTCCACAGGGCGAGGTCGGTGGCCTTCACGGCCCGGTTCCAGGCCCGGGCCAGGGCCTCGTACAGCCACGGCTCACCGGTGATCGACCCGGCGAGGCGGCCGTCGAGGCGGGGCACCGACGAGTTGACCTCGGGGAAGAACGGGCCGCTGGTGTGTCCGGCGGACTGGAGGGCCTCCCACCAGGTTCGGGCCAGCCGTTCCGGGTCGACGTCCCAGTCGACGGCCGGGTCGCCCTGCACGCCGACGTGGCGGGGTTTCTTGCCTTCCCGGTTGGTCTTCCACCGGCGGATCGTGACGGTGAGCTGGTGCTCACCCCGCCACCGCAGGTCGGCCATCTGCAGGGCGAGCAGCTCCGCCGGGCGGCAGCCCAGGTCGTACAGCAGCCGGAACGCGGTCGCGTTGCGCAGCCCCCCGACGGTGCCCAGGTGCTGGGTGCGGGCGATGATCACCGACTCGGCGGGGGTGATCGGGTCGGCCTGGTCGATCTCGTACCCTTGCCCGGTCCACCAGGCCCAGTAGGCGTCGAGTTGCTCGCGGACCTTCGGGTGCCGGGTGGGGGAGTCGAGGTAGCCCAGCCGCCGGTAGACCATCGAGATGACCGCGACGGCCAGCTCGACCACGTTCGGCGAGTAGGGACGGCCGCGGCGCCCCCGCAGCCGGCCGTCCGGGTGGGCCATGGTCTTGTGGGCCTCGATGTAGCGGCGGATCGCGTTCGGCCGGATGTTGGGCGGCTCGTGGGATACCCCGATCTGTGGCAGCCCCGCCCACCACACCCACCGGCCCCAGCCCCAGTGGATGACGTCGAGCGTGTTCTGGGCCTGGTTGACCCGCAGCGCCTCCTCGGTGGCCGCGTCGATCCAGTCGTCCGGGTTGCGGCCCATGTCGGCCAGCAGCACCCGGCCCCGGGCGATCAGCGCCTTGTTGGTGGGTACCGGCCCGTAGTCGACGATCTCGGCGTTGATGATGTCGTCTTCTTCGCGCAGCGACTGGGCGATCGCCAACGCCCGGGACACCGCCGCATGCCCGGCCCCGGCTGGTCGCGGCTCAGCCATGACGCACCGCCGCCCGGTAGTCCTCGCCGAAGTGCCAGCCCCAACCCGCCGGGCAGCGGTAGGCGACCTTGGTCGGCCCGAACCTGGCGGCCCGCCGGGCGGCCATGTCCTCAGTCGGGTAGCGCCGCTTCCGGCATGCGGCACACCACTTCCGCTCCGGGGCGCTCACCGGGCTGCCTCCCACCGCCGCTTGACCCGCCAGCACCGCCACCCGGGCGGGACTTCCCGCTCCCACAGGTCACGCATCACGTGGTGGCTCTGCTTCTGGTTGGCCAGCTCGGCCTCAAGCCGGGCGATCTTCTGGTTCTGGTTGTCGACCACGAACTGCAGGTGGGCCAGCTCCTCCTCGACGGTGAGCCTCACCGCAGCCGCTCCTCAGCGTCGAGGCGGGCCAGCCGCCGCTCGGCCTCGGTCACGCTTGGCAGGGACCGGTACGTGATGGCGTACACGCCGACCTCCGTGGCGATCGTCAGCCACGACGCGGCCCGCATCACCCAGTCCAGGAACAGACCCGGCGGCACCGTCACCAGCCACGCCAGGATGATCGCCCCCACGTCGGTGGTCAGCACCCGCAGCACAAAACGCCTCGCCTCGACGGTCATGGCGCGGCCCGATGCCTACGAATCACCGCGGTGCGAGGGGTGAGCGAGCAGTCCGCACCACAGTCCGGACACGGCGCCCACGCGCCGTACGACGTGCGACGGATGCTCGCCGCCGCCGGCGACACCCCTGACCCAGGACAGATCTGCGCCCCCCCGATGCGGACGGCGATGCGGTGGATCTCGTCCGCGACCAGGCTGGCCTGCTCGTCGGTGTACCCAAATTCGGCGGCGTCGGGCCAGCCCTCCCCGAGAGCTGACTGGATGCACCGCGCCACGTGCCCACGGGCGAGACGCCGGGCCTCAGACCTGGTCATCGCCAGCCACCTCGGCCGGCTCTGGCATGCCGGGCTCCGTCTCCCATTGCCGGTTCTGGACGGCCGAGCTGACGATGTGAGCGCACTGGTCGACGCCGCTCCACTCGCCGGACGACCCGAAGCCGACCTCAACGAAGTCGATCTCACCGGCCCTCCGGCGGGTGATCGTGTACTCGATCCGAAACGTAGGTCCCTGCCGTGCGTCCGCCACTGATCTTCCTCCCCTGGTGACCTGTCGGGATAAGCAATCTTATAGTGACAGGTCTTCTAGCCTTGCTACGACGCGCCGGGCCCGTCTCGCCACAAGCTCAGCACCGATAGGGGGAGGCCCCGCCGGATCGATCTTGGTCATGGTGTGTCCGTCTGGAGGCCAGCGGACGGGGATGAGGTGGTGGTTGAGCCAGGACCCGCCGGCGGATGAGACGTACCGGCCGCCCAGCTCGGGCAGGGTCGTCTGATGCCAGGTGATCGTGGTGGCCCAGGGCATCGGCCCGTAGGGGCAGGTGCGGCGGAGGTGGTGGCTGGCGCGGCGCTTCGCGTCGTCGAGGGTGGCTTCGAAGCCGTCGGCGGGTTGGCCGTAGCAGGTGAGGACCCAGCTGGTGGTCATCGCCGCGGTCCGCTGGGGAGTTCGGCCAGCTCGACCAGGGCAGCCGCCAGCAGGGAGGCCAGCCGGATGCGGGGCATGGCGTCCTCGGCGTCGTCGAGGGCCATCGCGATCACGGCCATGGCGGCTGTGCGGGGGCCCTGGGCGAGGGTGGCGCGGGCCGAGTCGACGTGCTGGTGTAGCTCGTCGACGGCCTGGGCGGCGAGCTGGTCGTTGACCGGGTCGGCCGGATTGACGTTGGCGGTGAACCTAGGCATCGGCGTCGACCTGCAGGGTGTGGAGGGCGTCGCGGACGTGTTCGAGGGGGCAGCCGCCGTCGCACACGACTTCTTCGCACATGGGGCATGACCACCAGTCGGTGGTGGTGGTGGCCTCGACCTGGTCGGCGAGGTCGCGGAACTCTTGGTCTGACATTTCTTGGCGGGCGGTGCCCCAGCCGGCGAGCTGGCGCAGGGTGAGGGCGACGGTCCGGATCGTGTTGAGGGTGACCGCACGGGCCAGGTCCGGGGGCGGGGCGCCGGCGGCGGGTCGGTCGGTCGCCGCCGGCGGTTGGCTCGCTGGGTGGCCGAGGGCCCGGTCGAGCAGGGCAGCGGCGAACATGAACGCCAGCTCGGACTTGTCGAACTCGTCGTGGTTGAGGTTGGCCAGGAAGTTGACCATGGTGGTCATGTCGGTGGGTTCGCTGGCCAGGCGGCCCCGGACAGCGCCGGTCATCTTGGCGACCATGGCGTCGAGGCGGGCCAGGGATTTGAGCTCTTCTTCCGGGGCGGGTGTGGTCATCGGGAAGGTCACGGCGGGGCCCAGTGGCAGCCGGTGTGTGCGCCGAAGTGGACGATGAACCGGCCCGACTGGCAGCGGCCGCCGGTCATGGTGTCCTCGGTTCCGGGCTGGCCGCACACGTTGCAGGTGAGGGCCTGCTCGTAGGTGGCGAGCCGGTCCAGTACGCCCCGCTCCGCGCAGCCGGTACAGGTCACCACACCGGGCCGCCAGGCCGCGACGTGTGCCGGGGCGATCGGGCTGGCCTTGAGGTGTGGGCAGATCAGGCCCCGACCGGCCAGGACCTCGCCGTCGTGGGTGTGGAGGAAGGCCTCCAGCCAGGGCGGTGCCGTCGGCGCGTACGCGACCCGATCAACGTCTGGGTGTTGAAGGTCGGCCAGGGCATAGGCGCGGGCCTCCGCCGCGGCGGCCCGGTACTGGTCCGCGACCGCAGCGGCCGCCGGGTCGGTGGTCACGCCGCTACCTCCTCGGCACAGTCCGGACATGGCACGTACCGCACTACCTGACGGGCCCGACCCGCGAACTCCCGCACCACGGGGTCCGCCGGTACGGTGCCGTCACCGGAGCAGGTACCGCAGGGGGGGCGGCGCTGAGCTGGCGCGGGCGCCGCGGGCGCCGGCCGGGGCGGCGGGGGCGGGCCGGCCAGGTTGTTGTCGATGCGCCACTTCATGATCGCGTATGGGGTTCGGCCCGACGCCATCGATCCGGCTAGGTGGTCGGCCGCGTCGCTGGAGCTCCACCCGGCGGCGAGCCGGGCGGCGAGCTGTACGGCGAGCCGCTCCACCATCCCGGCCGGCGGGGCCTGTCGGCCCGAGGTGGCATAGGCCGCGGCGAGCACCGTCCTGGCCGAAGTGAGGTGGTCCGGGTTGGGTTGGGGTTCGGGAAGTGTCCCACCACCACCCAGGTCTAGGGCGCCGGCAACCGGAGCCGCCGTCTCGACCTCGGGTGGTGGTTGGTGTTCTAACTCCTGGTCTTCTAAAGAACTGGTCTTCTTTGTCTCGTCGCCGCCCGATAGGGCGTCACCCGATAGGGCCTCGCCAGAAGCGGTTAAGCCATCGTCGGGTTTTCCGTCTCTGGCGAGGCCGGAAGCGGGGCCTGACCTGCCCCAAGACCTTTCGTACCCTGGCACCGACGCCGCCGGCCCCCACGTGAAGTAGGCCTCGCCGAGGCGGCCGTCCGGGCTGCGGGCCTGACGGCGTTCGAGGTATCCGAGGTCGACCAGTTCCCGCAGCGCAGCGTAGACGCCGTCGCGACCGTCCTTGGTCTCGGCGATCTGCTGCTCCATGGTCAGCCGGTAGCCGGGTGCGTGGGTGGCCAGATACGCGAGCCGGCCCTTGGCCCGGTCGGATAGCCGGGGGTCGCGGAACCAGTGGTTGCGCATCATCGAGAAGTCGGCCGACGGGTGGACGCTGCCAACGAAGTCGGTCATGAGGGCCGCCCCGGGATGATCAGCCGGTAGTCGGTTCGGCCGAACTGCGAGTGCTCCTGCCGGGCTCGGGCCCGGGCCAGGTAACCCGCCTCTTCCAGCTCAGCGAGGCCGGCCCGCACCGATTCGCGGCCGTCGGCGCCTTGCTCGACCAGCTGGGCCACGGTGGTCTTCACCCCGTTGGCCTCGTTGGCGAGCAGGGCGGCCATCAGGCCCTTGGCCTTCCATGAGATCCGGCTATCCGCGAGGACCTCGTCAGGCATGCCGGCCATCAGGCGCCGCCGCCGGTCAGTTCGGCGTCGTCGAAGTCGATGACCCCGCTGGTGCGCAGCTCCAGCAGCGCGGCCACAACGTCGTCGACGGCGGCCCGGTCGGCGGCCAGCCGTACGGCCAGGTCGGTCATTGAGTCGATGGCGGCGCCCTCTTCCCGGTACGCCATCAGGGCGGTGTAGGTGCCCAGGGCGAACAGGGACAGGCCCGGTCTTTCGGCCACCAGCCGGGCGACCATGACGGCCAGGTCGTCGGCGGGGTTCCGGGCCCGGAACACCATCTCGTGCCGGTCGGACTGCATATGCGTGCGTTTCCTCTCCCCCACGCGGGGTTGAGGAAATGTCGGCAGCCGTTGCTAGACTGCCCGCAGACCTCTCGTCGCGTGGGTGCGTGGGTGTGTCCGTGGGGCCGTCAGGAGTTCCTAGCTCCTAGGCGGCCCATATTTTTGCCTGTTTCGTTGCAGGTTAGCGGGGTATGTGGCCTATCTGTCGGTACGGTGCACCGTACCGCCCACCCGGCTGCCCGTGGATCGGTTAGCCGCCGATCCGGCGGCGGCACCCCCTCATCTCACCCTCCTGTCGCTTCGGGCTGGTGATGACCCGCCGGGCACGCCTCGACCACCTGGGCCGGGGTGTCGGTCACTGTGCCGGCGCGGCGTTGGGCGAGCCAGCCCGACTCTGTTCGCCGGCCGGCGGCGTGCCAGGTCCGCAGGTGCTGGAAGCCGCGCGCCTCGTAGTAGGCGTGCAACTTGCGGTTGTCGCGGCGGACGTCGATGCGCAGCCAGGTGAGCCCGGCCGCGGCGGCCCGCTGGCTGGCCCAGTTCATGACCGCGCTGCCGACACCACGTCCGGCGTGGGACCGGGCAACGATCATCTTCCCGAGGTACAGGGCGTCGATGCGGTCCATCGGGTCGGCCCAGCCCCAAAAGTCGAGGTCGGGTAGCCGGTGCACTGACGCTGTCCCGACGATCATCCCGGCGTCTTCGACGACCCAGGCGGCGCCCGAATCGACCCAGTCGGTCAGCACCCCCACGGCGTAGTCGTCGTAGTCGGGGGTCCACTGGCGGATGTCGTTTTCGGCCAGCCACTGCTCGGCCTCGCGGCGCAGCGTGAGCACGGCATCGAGGTCGGCGGCGGTGGCGCAGCGGATCGGGTATCGGCTCATTCGGTCACGTCCGGGTCGGTGAACTCCTGCCGGATGCGCAGCTTGTCGCCGGGCGCGGTGGTGATGATGACCCGCACTGGTTGGTTGGCGACGTTGTACCCGACCCGCAGATGTTCGATCATGGGCGTGACCGCGCCGAGGCCCATCAACACCTGCTCGGCGCGGGTAGCCATGCGGCTGATGATGTCGTCGACGTAGCGGCGCTGCCGGTGCCCGGCGGCGGCCATCAACCCGCCCGGGATGACCACATCGCCGGGGGTCATGATCGGTGTGCCGTTCGCGACCTCCAGCGGGTAGTACGAGTCGGCGAGCTGGACCAGGGCGCCGTCAACGAAGCGGCGCCGTCGGCGGACCACGACCAGCTCACCGTCGGGGGTCTTCAACTCGGCCGCGACCCTGGGCGGGGGGACGACGATCGACACGTCGACTTCCTGGCGGGGCTCGTGGCCCTGGGCTTTCACGTCCGCGGCCCAGGCGTCGGCGCCTGCCTCGACGGTGTCGCGGCGGCTGGCCTGATGCTCGAACGTGCCCGGCCACCAGTCCAGCGGCTGGTAGACCCGGACGCTGTAGCTGTGCCCCTGCCGTGATTCGACCAGCCCTTCCTGGAGCAGGAGCAGGTACGCGGCGCGGACAGTGTTGCGGGCCGTCCCGTACTGCGACGTCAGCCGCGACTCGCTGGGCAGCTTGTCGCCGGGCTCATACTCGCCGGCCATGATCTTGTGGCGCAGATCAGCGGCGATCTGCTCCTGGACTGACTGTTGTGGTGGCACTCGTCGGTCTCCTCTTCGGGCACATGTCGCCCCCCATGATGGGCCCCCAAACCGGTATAGACAAGTATGGCCGCGCCCCTTGACATTCGCCGTGCCCTGTCACACGCTGGTCTAGCTTGTCTATACGTGACACGTCAAGGTCAGGGGGCAGAGGATGGCGGCAAAGGGCGTTCCGGCGAGGCGCAAGGGGGAGCTCCGGCTTCTCGCCATCGCCCAGGACCCGGAGCAACCCGCTGACGTCCGAGTCGTCGCGCTCACCGACTACGCGCGGAGCAGGCGCACCCTTTCCGCTGCCCAGGCCGCGCTGCGCCGGCAGCTCCTCGCGACCCTGGCCCACGCCGGGCAGGTTCAAGCCGCGTTGGCCCGGCTCATCGACGTTGACCACGCCCGGGTCAGCCGGCTGTTGTCGCGAGCCGAGGGCGAGGGCAGGCCATGATCGCGTTCAAACCGGCCCGGGATCGGCGTCGGTTCAGTCGCGCCGCGTGGGCGCTGGTCGTCGTCGGCGGCCTCGTCATGGCCTGCGCCGGTGTGGTCGGCATCGCCATGACCATCTACCGCAGCACCGGCATGCCACTCGCGTGGGCGCTGGTCGCGGTGATCGGTCTGGATCTGATGTTCCTGTTCGTGGCTTGGAGGGTCGGCCGTGTTCCTCGTCCATAAACGTCCCCCGCTCAGCGACTTCGACCGGAGGGTGCTGGCGGCGTATACAGCGCAGGCCAGTCCGGGCTACCGCGCATCCACCGCCGCCCCGGGCCGCAGCAACGTGAGCTCTTCCAGGAGCCGAGCCGGTCGGGTCCTGTACCCGCTGGGCGTCGTGGTCGCGGCCGGTCTGATGACCGCGTCCTGCTTCGGGCTGACCGGCTTCGGCAGCTGGTATCCGCAGCTGGCACTTCCGTGGGGGCCGCTGGTCGACCTGGCCATCTTCTGCGGCTCCATCCTCACGCTGGCGGCGGGCGCGACCGTCGCAGCGATGCTGCTGGCCAAGCTGGCCGCCAACATCATGACCCGGCCCGTTATGCCGCCCTTGCCACGCATTGACCTGGATCGTCCCGAAGGTGGCTCGCCGGTCGATACCGAAGATCAGGGGAGCCGACCGTGACCACTTCGACAATGGCCGACGTGACCATCACCGATGCGAACCACGTCAATGGCGCTGCCCAGGCCTTCAACCCCCAGATGTCTGCGGCGCCGGTGTACCCTGCGGCGCCGGCGCCGCAGACCCCCGTTGAGACGCCGAGGCCGAAGCGGCGGAGCCGGCGCAAGGTCCAGAACGCGCTGACGTTCTTGGTGTATCTGCTCGCCACCGTGGCCTCAGCCGACGGCATGTGGACCTTCTTCGGCGCGGTCCTGCATATGGACTACCTGCCGCTGCGGGCCTCCGTGTTCTCGATCTTCGAGGCGGCCGTCCTGGTGTCGGCGCTACGGGCCCGGCAGGCCCGACTCGACGACACCGAATCCAAGGGCGGCGTCGATGCCCTCGCGGTGTGGGTGTTCGCGGCCCTGTCCGGGGTGTTCTCGGCCAGCCACGAAACCCAGCTCGCTGCCCGCGGGGTCCGTCTCGTCTTGCCGCTGTTGGCGGCGTACATGTTCGAGCGGTCCACCAGCGCCGAACAGGGCGACGCCCGCCAGGACCAGGGCAAGCGACGTAAGCGGCTCGCGTTGAGGCTCAGCCCCGAGCGGATCCTCGTCGCGCTCGGGTTGGCCGACCCCACCGACCGGAACATCGAGACGGTCAACCGGGACCGGATCATCGCCCGGCTCGCGACGCTGAGCGTCCGCCAAACCATGGCCACCAACAGCAGGGACCGCACCAAGGCGGCGAAGGCGTTCCAGGCGGCGCTGGAGAAGGCCAACGAACGGTACGGCCTGGCCGTCGACCTGAAACTCATGGCGCAGCTGCGGGCCAGCATCGCGCTGCTCCTCAACTCCGGTGAGGCGACCTCACCGGAGGCGGTCCAGTCGGCGAACCCGTGGACCCGCACCCCTGCGGTGAGGGCCGCCTCGTCGGCGCAGACCACCTCGAGCCAATCCGCCGGCCGGGGCGGCCGGGCCGGCCGGCAGCAGCCGCCGCCGGCGAGGGTGCGGCGCAGCCCGGCCGAAACCGCGGCCGAGGCGTCCCGGATCAAGGCGGAGGAACCCGACATCACCATGGTCGAGCTCGCGCAGCGGCTCGGCTACACGGGGGAGCAGCCAGACCGCGGCCTGCGGGCGGCGCTGGACAAGGCCAGCGGAAACGGAAGGTAGACCGACATGACCACCACACCCCGAGGCGACGGCCCCAGCAGGGTCGATGCCATCTTCGCCACCGGCCGGCGCCGTAGCCGGATGCTGCGCCGCAACGGCGTCTGCGTCCTCGCCGGCCAACTCATCGTCACGGGGTTGCTGGTCTGCACGCTGTACGGCTCCGACTGGACGATCACCCCGTTCCACGTCGGGATCATCGAGGTGGCCGGTGGCCTGGCAGCGCTCGCGCTGCTGCTGCTGCTGGCAGCCCGATGGGTGGAAGGGGCAGACGTCAGGTACCTGGCCCGCCGCCGGGCTGAGCAGCTGGCAGCCGAGGCCGCCGAACGGAACGCGAACCGCGCAGCAGCCAGGCAGGCCGACGAGGACTTGGCCAACGACCAAGCCGATCGGATCGACCGGTGGGCCGCATCCCTCAGCACCTGAGCTGTCCGGTTGTCCGGATGTCCGGCACCTCCCACCCCCCTCATGCGGATCTGCCTGCGGGTTCCCGCATGAGGGGGGGAGGGGGGCAGGCGGACAACCGGACAACCGGACAACCGGACACCTCTACCCACAGTGACAGGACGGTGACGCTATGACTCAGCCTCCGGTGGCGCCGGCTACCAGGCCACCACAGACGCTCAGCCCAGGCCCGACAGCGGCCCGGCCGGCGGTGCTGCCAGCCCGCGCAACGTCGCGTGCAGGCACTCCAGCCGGCGCGAACCGGCGCCGGGTGGATCCGCCCATCATCATCGCCGCCGTCATGGTCGTCGTCGTTGGCTTCCTGTGGCTCGCCCAGGTGATCGGGCTGGTGTGGGCGGCGCTCGCCGTTGGGGGGGCGGCGGTGGCCGGCGGCGCCGGGTGGGTGGCGGTGGCGCGGCGCCGGAAACAACGCCGCGCCGGTTCCGGTCTGCTGGGGGGAACCAGCCGCCGCCGGGCGGGGGGAAGCGGCCTGCTCAGTTCGCTCAACCCGTTCCGGCCCCGGGCCGGTCGTAGTTCCGGTCGCGGTTCTGGCCGTAGTTCCGGTCTCGGGCTGGGCGGAAGTTCCGCCCGCCGCGGTGGGGCGCTGTCGCGGCTCGGTTCGAAGCTGGGCCTCGGCCGGGGCAGAACTGGGGCCGGAACCGGGACCGGAACCAGACGGTCGCTGTGGCCGTTCAAGGGCAGGTCAGGTACCGGCCGGGCCGGGGGTGTCGGGGGCAGAACCAGCGGGGGTCGTTCCGGAACCGGGGGCAAGCTCGGCTCGCTGTTCGGCCGGAATCGTTCCGGCCGGGCCGGGCGGCTCGGGGGGGGAAATTCCCGGGCCGGTTCCGGCGGGCTGGGGGGCCTGTTCCGCCGGAACCGGGGCGGAACAGGGACCGGAATCAGGGGCCGGTCCGGGACCGGAAATTCCGGCGGGCTGGGGGGCCTGTTCCGCCGGAACCGGCCGGCCCGGCGGGGCGGTTCTGGTTCCGGGTCGGGGGGCCGGTCGTGGTGGCCGTTCAGCCGGAAACGGGGGGCCGGGAAGGCGGCTCAAAGTTCCCGGCCGGCCGGTTCCACGGCGCCAGGTTCGCGGCGGCCCGGGGCCCGATCCAGCAACGGCCGGGGAGGGCTGTGGGGCTGGCTGCGCGGTAAGGCCTCCCAACCACGTACCAAGGCGGGCGGCGCTACCCCGCCCGCAGCGGCGGCGCCTGCGAAGCCGCCGCCTGGCCCCGCGTCGCCGCCGGCAGCGTCGCCGGCGGCGGCGAAGGGCACACCAGCCGGTCTCGACGACGATGATCCCCCGTTCCGCTTCGACGCCGCCGATGCGGCAACCAAACCAGCACCGGTCAAACCGGCATCAACAGGAGGAAACAGCATGTCCAACGGACAGCCAGGAACCGACGTCGCCCGCCGTGGCGGCCGAGGACTCGACGACCTTTCAGTGATCGGCTTCGTGGAGCGTCACCACGGCCTGAACGAGCGGGCTCAGGAGCTGCTCGCAGAAGCCCGGGCGATGGCCGCCGCCGCCGAAACCCAACCCGTCGCCGCCGCCGTCAAGCAGAACCTTGACGGGGTCGCGGCGATGGCCGGCGCCGTCGCCGGTGTCACCGAAGGCCTGTACGGCGCCGCCCGTAAGCACCAGGCCGACGACTACGAGCGGGCCGAGAACCCGCGCGGCGGCACCCGGCAGGTTGAGCAGAAAGCCGACGTGCAGGCCGCAGGCGCCGACGGCTACTAGAGCCCGCCGTCGCCGAAACCATCCCCAGCTCATAGCAGGACAGGAAAGGGGGTCATCGTCATGGCCCAGCAGCAGCCCGAGCAGCAGCAGGGCAAGACCTGGCAGTTCGGCCCCGTATGGGGGGCCATCAACGGCCTACTCGTGGCGGTCGTCGCCGCCCAGGTCACGACCCTGTTCGGGCTGCCGCTGTGGCTTCCCACCGCGGCCGCCGCCGGCGCCGCGTTCTTGTCAGGCGGGGTGTGGCTGCACAGCCGGCTGGAGCAGCGCCGCACCCGGGCGAAGGACCAGGCCCCGGTCCGGACCCTGATCTACGCCGTGATGTGCATGTCGGCGGCAGGTGTGTGGGCCACCTGGGTGGCCGCGTTCGGCCACTCCTGGCTGACCTACCTGGTGTTGGCTGGCGGCACCTTGGTGTTGGCGTCGGTGGCGCCGCTGTTCGCCCCGACTGTGCCCGAGGAAGAGCCCCAACGGGTAGGGCTGCCTGCCCTGCCCGCAGGCCCGGTCGAGGACCCGCTGGTCGTCAAGTGGCGCACCTTGATCAACCAAGCCCTCAACATCAAGAACGGCAGTGTCACCATCTCCGGCATCGAGCACTGGAACGGTGCGACCGGGTACACGGTGCGCGGCGAGTTCCCCCTCGGCCAGCGGATCACCTACAAACAGCTGGCCATGGACGTCGAAGGGCTGGCAGGTGCGTTGCGGCTGCCTAACGGCTGCCCCATCAAAGCCGACGCCGGCCCGCATCAGGGCTCGTTCGTGTTGAAAGTGTCCACCGTCAACGACCTGGACAACGTCCAGGAGTTCCCCATGGCCGAGGTCCGGCAACGGTCGGTGGTGAACCCGTTCCCGCTGGGCAAGTGCCGCGACGCCCGCCTCGCCGAGATCGAGGTATACCAGTCGTCGGCGCTGGTGGTCGGGATGCGGGGCTCCGGCAAGACGGTTGTGCTGCACGGCATGACCGCCCACCTGGTCCAATGCACCGACGCGGTGGTGTGGATCGCTGACCTCAACGGCGGGTCGATGGGGGCACCGTGGACCGCGCCGTACGCGACCGGGGCGATCAAGACGCCGGTGGTGGATTGGGTGGCCACGTCAGCGTCAGAGGCGATCCGGATGGCCACCGTCGGGCTGGAGATCGCCAAGGACCGCAAGGCCCGCTACCAGCATCTGCTCACCCAACACAACACTGACGTGCTGCCTGTGTCGGCAGGGCTGCCCGCCATCGTGATCATCGTGGATGAGGGGGCGGAGGCGTTCGGCGAGGACGCCACCGAGGAAGCGGAGCGGGCCGCGACGATGCTGCGTGAGCTGCAACGCATCGGCCGGGCCATGTGCGTCAACGTGATCTTGTCATCGCTGCGCGGCACCCGCGACTGCGTCCCGCCGGCCGTCCGGAAACAAACCGACGTCAAGATCGTCATGCGGTGCAGCGGCGATGAGGAGATCGCCTACGTGTTCGACTGGGGCAACGGCATCCGCAACGAGGACCTCACCGCAAAGGGGGCCGGGTTCTTCCGCTACCAGGTCGGTGTGCCGGAGAACTTCAAAGGCTGGCGGCTCCTGCCCAAGGACATCGCCCGCATCGCCGCCCTGACCGAGGCGTGGCGGCCGCAGCTGGACGAGCCGGCCCAGCTGGTCGGCGGCCCCACCTACGCCCAGCGGTGGACGAGGGATGAGACGTGGCTGTGGGTGCAGGCGCTCGCCGGCACCACCCCACTGGCCGTCCGGCCACCCGACGTTGAGGCCAACGTGCGGGGCGACATCCCCACCGCCGTGATGGCGGCCGGGCTGGACCGCTTCGCGCAACAGTTCAAAGCCGATCTGGCCGCCCAGGCGGCCGGCACCGCTGCGCCGGTGGCGCTCGTCGATATGGTGGACCGCGTGACCCATGAGGTGGAGCAGGCACCAGCGGCGGCGCCGGAAACGTTGGACGAGTTCGTGTGCCGGCTCATCTTCGAGGCCGGCGGCGACGGCATCCAATCGGCGGAGATCATCGACGCGGTCAAGGCGGCTGGGCTGACCCAGCGGCGCCAGACGGTACATGAGGCCATCGCCCGGGCGGAGGCCGCCGACCTGGTCACAGTGCCGGCCGGTAAGTGGGCCAGGTGGACGGCCACCGACAAGCTGCGGGACCTGATGGCCGGCAACGAAGCTCAGGCAGCGGCCTGACCGAAACGGGCGGCGGCAGCGGCGAAGTCGGCCGTAGCCGCCGCCCGTTCGTCGTTGCGGTCCATGGCTTCGGCGATACCAGAGTCGTAGGCGATCAGCGTCTGGGCCGGCGAAGCGCCCGCGTCGATCGCGGCGGCGGCAGCCGCGTTGAGGGTGCGCAGGGCCCGGGCAATCGCTTCATCCATGTCGACCACAGTGACAGAACCGGCCTGTTGTCGGCAACGGACGCGCCCAACAATTCGTCTAGACAAGTGCCTGCTAGACCCTTGACTTCGGCCGTGCCATGTCACAAGCTGGTCTAGCTTGTCTAGACGTGACATGTCAAGGTTCGGAGTCGCACCGTGGCCAACCGCCGCAAGTTCATGAACGGGGCCGGTATCTACGAGTGCCCGGCGTGGTGCCTCGGCGAGGCGATGGAACCGGACGGGGCCGAACTGGGCGCCCGCCGGCATGTGGGCGACTGGGTGCAGATCTTGCAGCAGGGCGGCCCCGACGGCCTGACCGAAGCGTGGGCCAGACCCATCAGGGACTGGCTGAACTGGGAGCTGGAGCAGCACCTCGGCGAGGAATACATCGGCGTCGAGTACTACCTGACCCCCGTCACCGACTACGCCGCCCTGTCAGTCGCGGACGTGTCCGTGCTGCGGGTCGGGCTGCAATACGTGCAGGACCTCGCCGAGAGCCCACCCCACTGGGTGTGGGCGTACCGGGGCGCCGACCGGGATCTGGCCGAGGACCAGCTCGACGCGATGGACGCGCTGCGGAAGGCAGGCTGATGACCGACTGGACCGAAGAGCTACGCGCGGCGACCATGCTCGAACATCCCACCATCCAATGCCCCGACTGGTGCACCCGGCAGGTCGACGAGGGCGACTGGGAGCAGCACCTCAGCGAATGGGTCACCGTCCTCGACGGCACCGAAGACGACCAGAAGATCGTTGTCGTGGCCCGGGCCCGCCGCGACTGGTGGGACGGCAACGGCCCAGAAGCCAGATCGCACGGGTGGGTCGAGCTGTCCTTCCACGGCGACAACCTGCAACCGGGCCGGCTCGAAACCGATCCCAACATCAAAGGCGCGGCCGCATGCCTGTTCCTGTCCGCCGATGACTGGGCCGGGCTGGTCGACGCGTGCGAACCGCTGCGGGCGGCGGCGGCCATGGAAGGCCACGACTGGGTCTGGTCCTACGAGGGCGCCGAAGACGACGCCGACCCCGAGGAGGAGTGAAACGATGCACAGCGGCATGCACCGCGCCCTGGAAGCGCTGGGCGACCTGTACGAGTTCGGGGTCCAGCGGGGCCTGGCCGAGGCGGCCCGATTCCTGTACCAGGAGTCCGACGCCGTTGACGGCGGGTCGCACCTGCACGACGGCCTCAACGACGGGGCCCTCACCGCCGCGAACGAGTGCGGCCACGACATCGACGACGGTTGGCTGATCGGCGACGCCGCCGGCGCGCCCGACGTGCCGTTTGACCTGGACCAGTTCGACACCGCAGGCCTTGACGACATCTACGCCCAGGGCATGGCCCAGGGCGTCACCGACGCGGTCGAGGCGATCCGCGAACTCCACGACCGGCAACCCGAACGTGACCCCGACGAACGACCCGACTACTGCGACGGCCTGGCCGAAGCCCAACGGCGCCTCATCGAACAGTTCGGCATCGACGACCCTGACCCGGACTGGAGTGCAGCCAATGCCACATCCTGAGTTCTCCAACACCCTCGACGCAGCCGGCGAGATCCACGAGTTGAGCGCGGCGGCTGGCGTGCTGGAAGCCATGGCCCACCTGGCCGCCGTGCGGGACAAGGCAGCCGGTGAGGGCGCCAGCGACCGGTGGCTGGAAGGGTTCGACGAAGGTGTCAGCAACGTCGAAGACGCCGTGCCCTGGTTCGCCCATGAGCAATTCATGAACCGGGACAGCGCCCTGCCCAACACCCAATACGACCCGGCTGAGCTGCTCGCGGCGCTGGCCGGCATCTACGCCCATGGGTTGCGCGTCGGGCACAGCAAGGCGATCGAGGCGGCCCGCGCGCAGCGCGACACCGAAACCATCCCCGACGCGGAGGACTACATCTCCGACCCTGACGACCCGGACGAGGCGGAGGTGGAGGAATACCAGGAGCAGGCCGACTATGTGGCCGGCCTCCTCGCAGTCGCCACCTGCCTGGTCGAGCAGTTCCCCGACGACAACCCCGATCCAGGATGGGAACCGGCCTGATGTCAACGACCGTTTCGATCCGGCTGCGGCACCCGGAGGGCTGGACTCCCCAAGGGGACATGTTCGTCAAACCTGAGCACCTGGAATGGCAGCAGGTCAACTACCTCCACCCCGACAGATGCGATCACCAGGAAACCATCTGCCGCATGTGCCTGGACACGTGGGAGATCGACTGGGAGATCGACCTGGACACCATCGCCGACCTGTACGACATCGCCGAAGCCGCCGACCCGGACGACGACGTTGACCTGTTCGAGCAGGCCGGGTACGCGGCCGGACCGTTCTGGGACGAAGACTGGGACGTCGAAGAATGAGCGACGACGAATACATCCACATGCCATGGTGCCCTGACCTTGATCACCTGAACAGCTGCAGCCTTGAGCATCAGCTCACCGACGATCTGGCCATCTGTTTGACCGCTGACCAGTGCGAGCCGGGCAGTGTCCAACTCGAGGTGCAGGGCGCCGCGCGCAGCGCAGCCGAGTTGGCCGCACTCGTCGCGGCCCTGGAACAGTTCGCCGCCCCGGTGGCGATAGCCGAGTCGGAGACCAGCTGCGTCGGCCACAACCACGACGACGAGGACGAAGACGACGGGCCTTACCCGAAGACGTGCGGGGGGTGCGAGGCCACCGTCGAGGACTGGTGGCACGTCGGCGGGGGGCTCGGGTACCGCGGCATCTCCTGCGGCTGCCTCGCCGCTGCCGGGTTCCGGGAGTCCGCTGACGGCGACAGTCTAGAGAGGATCTGACATGTCGAATTGGTTCGCTGAGGCGTCCCATTCGTGGACCTGGCTGCAGTGGATGCGGGAGGTCGTCGCCGAGGACATGGCACCAGCGTCGACGCTGCCCATGCTGATCGACGGCATGGCCAAGTGGGACGCGGACGTTGCCGGAGACCGGCACGGTACCGGCGACCCGGACCGGATCAACCCAGGCGACGGGTTCGTGTACGCGGCCGGGATGCTGAGCCGGGCCGGCAAAGACGTTCTCGCCCGTGCACTACGCCATGCCATCACCTGGGGGATCGACGACCCGATGAACTGGCACGGTCTGCCGCCCGAGGCGCGAGACCACTGGGCGGCGGTGGACCACGTCGTCAAGGTCGTCCTGGATGGGTGGCTCACGTTGTGGACCGACCTGGCCATGTTCCAGGACCAGCCGGACGTTGGCCTGGATCAGTGGCGCGGCCTGGCCGACCAGGCCGGCCAAATCATCGACGGGTTGGGTCGCGCCGCCTGGGCGCAGACCCGCTAAGTCAACGCCGACGCCGCCGGCGGGCCTCGGCTACGTCGGTGACGTCGGCCAGCTCGGCGAGCAGGGTGTCGAGCTCTTCCCGATGGGTGGCGGCCAAAACCCCCAAGGCGCGCAGCTCAGCAGCGAAGCGGGGGTTGCGGTCGGCGTACTCGCGGGCCACCGCCCGGACCGGGTCGGCGGCGAACGTCGGCCACCGGCAGGCGGCCGTGAGACAGGCCGGGCAGATACCAGCAGCGGTGGTGGCCTGCATCCCAGCGGCGGCGACCTGTTCCAACACGTCGTCCCGGTTGGCCAGGGGCATTCGGTCGTCCAGGACGTCGCCGCATTCGGTCAATGACGCTTGACGCCACGGCAGGTTCGGGCGGCGGACGTGCAGCCACATCTGGCCGTTGCCGCTGCCGGCGGAGCCAGCCTGGTGACGTGGGATCAGTTTCACGGTCCGCCTTCCGCCGCCGGGCCTTTCCGGAACAGCCGGGCCGAGTGTATCGACCTCGACGCATGCAGCTGCCTCATCCACGTCGACCGGCCGACCCGGCCGGGGTCGCTCGTCGGTCGGCCGGTGTACCGGCCGGCACATCCGGCCCGGCTGAACGGACAAACCGGCCCGGCGCACGTAACACCGACAGGGTCCGCCGCCGATGATTCGGGTGCGGGCCCTCAACCTGGGCCCGGGCCTGGGGAAGCTACCGAGGCAAAGGGGGGCGAAGGAATGCGCGCTGGTGATGTGATCCTGCTCAGCCGGGCGGCCTCACCGCAGTTCGTGACACCGATCGGGTTCCGGGTCATCCGCGAAGAGCCCGCCACCACCGCCGAGGATGACGGGTGGGTGTGGCTCGACGGCTACCAGCTCGACGACCAGGGCGAAGCGGTAGAGCGCAGGTCCGTGTTCGTGCAGCGGACCGGGGTGCGGCCCCTACCGCCGGGCAGGCGGTGAACGCCGCCGCGGTGGCCGACCCGGACACGGGCGAGCGGCGCCGCCTCACCGTCGAAGGCCTCGTCGACCAGCTCGTGTGGTGGCTCAAGGGGCCCGGCGCGACACCGCCCCCATCAGTGGCTGCCCTGCCCGAAGACGAGCAGCGCCGCATCTGGCTGCACATCGAGAGTCTCGCCCGCCGGTCAGGGGCCGCCGCCATCCAGGCTCTGCTCGACGGCCTGGTTTCCCAGAATCAACCCCACCAAACGACCACGCTCGATGGGCCGGGCGGCTCTGCCAGACCGTAGCCGGAGCCCGGCACACTGGTGCGCTGGGGTGGTGACCTACGGGGCGTGCGTGGGTTACCGCCCCACATGGATGTCCACGCCGGTGAAGGCGTGACAGCGGGCGCAGTAGCCGTGGGTGGCGTCGTTCGCGTTGTGCGACGCGACCAGGCAGCGGGGGCAGGTGAACGACTCGCCGGCGGCGGCCACATTGACCCGGGCCGCGTAGGCAGCGTTCAGGACAACCCTCGCCAGGTCGCCGCCCGTCGCCGCCCCGGGCGGCAGCGAGTCCAGGGCCGCCGCGGCCGCCGCGTAGTCGGCCTCGGTCGGCGGGGCCGGCGGCGGCTGGTCGACGGCCGGGTCCGTCATCGCGACCTGGGCGAGGTAGCCGCCGACGCGGGCCACCTGGTCTTGGATGTCGTCTTCGGTGACCCCGCCGACGATGACGATGGGCAGCGGCGCGAACCCCACGTCGGCGGCGTTGAATGCGATCGGCTTGTCGATGCCCAGCCGGGCCATGTTCTCGGCCGACAGACCGATGAGCAGCACCGGGCCGCCCCCGGTCCGTGACCGCAACGCTGCTTTGATCATCGAGCGGTGCAACGAGCCGGTGCAGTGGCCGGAAACGCAAAAGGGCCCCGGCCCGCCCCCGAGCGTGTCGGAGGCGGGCCGGGGCCCTTGGGGGTGTGCGGTCAGCTGCGCTGTGCCTCGATGGCTTCCCGGATCGTCTGAGCCGCCTCATCGGTCAACTCGGTCACCCACACGCCCCGGGCGTACCGGGCCTGCGTCTGGCCGGCCACAACGGCTTCCTCACCGTCGAGTTGGATGAGCTGGTCGGCGAGCGCTGTCACGTCGGCTTCGGTGACGTTAAGCTCGCGGGCCAAATCCTGGACGCTGATGGCCATGGCCATCTCCTTCGTTCGGGGCCGCTCCTGTTGCGACCCGACCCCCGCCTACGCGGGGAACACCTCGATGTCGACACCGTCGATGAGGTACAGCTGGCCGGCGTGGGTGTGCAGGTTCTCCCGGCATGTTTGCGGCGCGCAGCGGCGGATCTCGGCCAACGTGGCCTCGTCCGGGTCGCTGCCGTCATCGGGCAGATAGTCCATGGCGATCACGGTGTAGGCCTCGCCGAACGGGTCACGGTCCTCCCACAGGCTGGTGGCAGGTGCCCATTGGGCACCAGCCGCCCGCCACGCGGTGAGCAACTCGTGCTCGTACCGGTTAGCTGAGGGACGCCCAACCTTGTAGACCACGCCGTTAACGAGGTACACAACGCGGGACTCGCCGTGGCCGATCAACTCGACGTGCTCGTGTTGGACCATCGGGTAAAACCAGGCGTCGAACGCATCCTCCGCGTTGCCGACCATCACGCTGCCCGGTCCCAATCGGCCACCCATTCGATGGCGGCCTGCGGGGTCGAGAAGCTGGCGACCTCTTCGGGCGTCGCCGCTGACAGGTCCCGCAGCGTCCACGTCTTGTCGTCCTCAACGGTCACAGCCAACGAGAGGTCGGCGGTGACCCAGGCCCCGTCGACCTCGAACCATTCGGTGCTGTCCGAGGGCTGCCAGCTCGGCCGGGGCATCCCGACCAAAGCCGGGTCGATAGTCCAGTAGCCTTCGCAGCCGACAACGACCACCGTCGCGCCGAGCTCGGTCAACCAGTCCTCGTCGGCGGCCAGTTCGGTGGTGAGGATGCCGGCCCAGATGCGGTGCTCCAGCGCCGCGTCGCCGTCCATGTTCTCGACAGTCTCGCCGCACTCGGGGCAGCGACCGACGCAGGTCCGGTTGACGGCGAGGCCGCCAATGTCGAGCAGGTCTGACACGGCTTCGAAGTACTGCACGTCGCTGTTCACGCGGGTTTCCTCTCGTCGGTTTGGTGAGCCGTGCGGTTCGCGGCGGGGCACGGCTCAACGTCCGTGACGGCCAGGTACGCGCGGATCGGTGACCTGCGAAAACAGGACTTTGCATGATCGGCGACGCGATCGTTGACTCCACCGTTCGGCTGAGGCGCGAGGTAGCCGAACGGTGGAGGCGAAGCGCGGGTGCTACTGAGTGCCTCAGTGCCTCAGTGCGGCAGCCGCCGGGTGGCGGCGTGGCTGTGGAACACGTCCATGGCGCAGTGCCAGCACACGTACCGGTCATGGGTCCGGTCGTAGTGCTGGATCGCTGTCCCGCCGCCCAGGTTCGGGCTGTGCACGGCACACCGGGCCCGCATGGTGGGGTCGGCTTTGGGGTGGTCGTCGTGGCGCGCGCCGCAGCCGACCCGCCGGTACAGACACAGCCGCTCCCACTGGCCGTCGACGACCTTGAACCATGTCGGGTCGACCTGGCCGGGGTGGTCGACCAGCGCGACGATGTTGTCGTCGCCGGCCCGGGCGTGCTCGGCTGCCTCTTCGACGGTCGGGTACAGCGTGACGAGTTGGTGCGCGCTGCCGGAGACGGTCAGCCAGTCGGGGCCGGGGATGAACTTGCCCGACACCCAGCCGCGCGTCTCGTCGGTTACCGGCTCTGCCTGGTCCAGTTCGGCCAGTTCGGTTCGGCGCAGGTCGGCGAGGATGGCGGCCTGCCGTTCCCATGACCATTCGCACTGGTCGCCGTCGTCGTTCTGGTGCCCGACCGGGTAGCCCTCGGCCCGCAGGTCGATGCCGCAGCCGGGGCAGTGCTGGGGGCAGGTGGTCGCCAACGCGAGCAGGCTCTGGCTGATCCACTGGCCGCCCTTGGTGTTGTCCGGGTCGGTGGGCCAGACCCGCACCAGCGGGTCGGTGTCGTCGTCGCGGATGGGGTCGGTCTCGGTCACCAGGTAGGTGCGGCCGGTGGCCGGCAGGATCGTGAACACGACCACGTCGCCCGCGGCCAGGTTGCGTGACATCAGGGATTCTCTCTTTCCTCAGGTGGGGTCGTGTGGCCACCGCACCGCACCGGCCCATCACCCTGGGACGGTGCAGCGCGGCTAGTCAGACGGACGTTTGGGCGTCCGGCTCGCGGGCGGCGAGCGCGTCGGCCACGTGTGAGCAGCACGGCTTGTAGTGCGGGGCGTCGATCGGTGTCTTGCACAGGCGCATCGTGTCGTGCCACCGGCCTACGTTGATCTGCTCCGCAGCGTGGGCCATCGAGCTGGCCACCCCGGCGGGCAGGTCGTCGCGCTTGGCGTAGGCCAGCACGGCGTCTTCCGCCCTGTGCAGGTGCGCGAGCACCTCGATCCAGTCGGACCACGGCGGGTCGTACACGAACGTCGGCGGCGTCGGCTTGGGCTCTGGCTTACGGGCCGAGCCGAGCCACCTCGTGATCGTCTGGAGCATGGTCGGTTTCTCCTTCGTTGGGGGTTCGGGGTCGTCTCCCTGCCAGGGCTCGAACCTGGACCACCAGCTGGGCCGGTGCGCTGCCGTTGCGCTACAGGAAGGAGAACAGGGCCGGCCACGTGCGGCCGGCCCTGCCGGTGGTCTTAGGCCTTGGCGCCCGCGTAGGCGCCGACCGGGCCGACGATCGGGGAGATCGGGACGTTGACCCCGTTCACCTCGTCGAGGATCCGGCGGGCCCGGTCCCGGCCGACGCGGCTTGCCCGCATCAGCTCGGACACTGTCATGGCCGGGTTGGCGGTCGCCAACTCGAGGGCCCGCTCACCGTTGCGCTTGATGTCGGCGGTGGTCTGGGCCGCTTTGGGCTTCGCCACAGGCGAAGCGGTAGTGCCGGCGATGCTGTCGATTTCGGCCCTCAACTCACGTTCGGTTTCGCCGACCTTGGTGAAGTTGGGGCGGACGGTACGCACGATCTGGTACAGAGCGACCAGCACGATCAGGCCAGCGGCCGCGACGCGGAGCACGAACGCGCCCGGGGCGGCGAAGTTCACGTACATCGACGCTGGCAGGGCCGCCAGTAGGGTCCCGCCGGCGCGCCACTTCGAACCGGCCGAAGCGGCCCGCGCGGCCAGATTCCTGATGCACATGAGGATCAGCTGGTCGACCAGGTAGGGGATGACGAGCGCCATGGCGATGGTCAAACCCGTCTCCGCCCACTCGATCGGGGTGGTGTGCTTCAGCTCCACCTTGGACAGCAGGTAGAGCGCCTGGTGGGGGATCGACAGATAGAGCGCGGTCTTCGTGTTCTTCTCTGCCGCCTTCCGGTTGGCTTCTAGCACCGACAGCATCTCGTGAGAGGTGCCCTTCTGGTACTGCCGCCCGAACTTGACCGACTCCAGCTCGTGGGGGTCGGTGTCCACGGCCGGCTTCGCGAGCGCGGCCATTGTGGACGCCAGCGTCTTGGACCGCTGGATGTTGATGCCGAACACGTTCATGGTGCCCTCCTTGGGGGCTCGCCCGTGGAGCACTCGACTTGGTGCTGCTACACGGGTTGGTGCAAAGCTCTTGGGGGGGGATCGGGCCGGTTCACACCGGGTGTGTTCCGTCAGGTTTGCCCGCAGGCCTCACTGTTGATTCACCGGTCAGCGCCTAGTCCGGCCTGGTGCCGGATGCCTCTGCGGCCCGATTCCCCTTGTGCCCCGGTGCCGATTCGAACGGCGGCAGTAGGTAGGGACTCATACCCTCGCGCCATAGGTGTTGCCGCCACGCCCGTACGGGTCTGGTGGCGGGTACCTAGCTCAATTACGTCCTACTACCCCTTGCCGGGGCCCCCGATCTGTTTGCTTGGGACTGTCGTGTCTCGTGCCTCCGTGCCGGCGAGTGGTGCGAGCGGTCAGGGGCTTTCCCCTGCCTTTGTCCGCGCATGCCCCGGCCTCGTTCTCGAGTTCGCTTGGTCCTTTGTCACCACACGCTGGTGGCTTTTTCTCCCGGCTCGACTCCTGCTGCCCTTGCGGGTCCCGGTTTCTTCGAGGTGGCCTGTGCTTCTGGAGTTGTCAATCTTTCTTGCTACTTTAATCATAGTGGACTATCATCATGGTAGCAAGCGGCTAGGGGCCGGATCCCAATGTTTTTTTTGCCCTCTTCGGGGCAGGGCGCCGAGGACACTGCAACGCGACCCGATCGCGTACTGTCGGCGGCGCCAAACAGGAACGGGCCCTGTGGCGGCGGCTATGCACATGACGCCACCCAGGGCCCGAAGATCAGGATGGAGCCCTGACCATGTATCCGACCGTAACCCCAACCCCCCGCCGTAGCCGTGTCCCGCTGGTCCTGGGCATCATCGGCGGCGTCCTGTTCCTGCTGTGCGGCGGCCTGGTCCTCATCGTCGCCCTGGCCGCGAAGAGCGTCCCCAGCACCGCGGCCAGCGCCGGCGGCCACGGCGCGGCCGGCCCCGCCGTGGCAGGTCTGGGCCAGCCGGCCCGTGACGGCAAGTTCGAGTTCACCGTGACGAAGGTCCAGTGTGGTGTGGCGCAGGTCGGCAGCGACCTGTTCAGCCGCAAGGCCCAGGGCCAGTACTGCCTGGTGTCCGTCACGGTCGCCAACATCGGCGGCGAGCCCCGCACCCTGGCCGCCGCCAACCAGCACGCCTACAACGCCGCCGGCGCGACCTACGACGCTGACTCGGCCGCGTCGATCTACCTCGACGACGCCGGGCGGGTCCTGTACGAGCCGATCAACCCCGGCAACAAGGTCAACGGCACCTTGGTGTTCGACATCCCGAAGGACGGCAAGCTGGTCCGGCTCGAACTGCACGACTCGCCGCTGTCGGGTGGGGTCGCGGTCAGCTTGGGCTAGCCCAGCCCGGCCCGGTAGGCGAACTCGGCGCCGCGGCCGTGGAAGTCGGCCAGGCCGAGCAGGAACGGCGGCACCCGCGACTGTGGGATGTTCCGCACAAACGGCTCCGCCGTCCTGCGCAGCTGGACTTCGATCACGTAGCCGCCGTCGGCTGGGTGGCTGTACTCGAGCCAACCGTTGTCCTGCGCGCGGAGGAGCCCCTCGATGCATACCTTCGGCAACGGCTTGCTGGTCAGGTCGAGGGGCAGCGGGTCCGGTGACGGCTTGGGCCGCAGGTCAACGTCGACCATGTCGGCGGGGGTCAGCGGGGGCAGCAGACTCCGTTGACGCAGCCACACGGCGAAGGCTGCCTCCCGCTCGGCCGGGTCGGCGTCCGGGTTACGGTCCAATGCGGCCAACCGGACCTGCGACGCGAACAGGAACCGGACCCGGCCCTGCCCGCTCGGGGTGCGGCCGTACAGCGGATAGAACGACCAGGCGCGGGTCAGCCGGTTCAACTCGTGCTGGCCGATCGGCAGCAGCTCGGCGGCCTCAGCCAACGTCAGCAACTCGGGTACCGGCTTGGTGGCCAGGTCAACGACACGGCGATGGTGGGCGGCTGTGTCGAGCCCGTCGCACCAGGGGCTGGACTCGTCGCGCAGCAACGTCCGGTAGTAGCCGTTGCGGAGCTGCATCACGTGCCCGTCGTCGGGCAGGGAGGCCACATATTTGGCCAACCCGGCGTTGGTGACGGTTCGCAGCGCGCGCAGCTCGCAGTACGCCTCGCCGGTGCCGGTGCGGTCGGGGGTTGCAGGGGCCATGGGTTTGGACGGTATCATTCATCAAAGATGCCCTCAACACGTAGACGGGGGACGCGCCGAAGCGGTTGGGGGTCGGTCCGTCCGATATGCTGGCGGTCGCGTCGATCGGCGGCAGGGGGTTGCAGCCTGCGGGATCTGGTCATGCAAACGGCGGCCCACCGGGGATTCCGGTGGGCCGCCGTCGTCGGCTAGGCGGCGTCGAGGGCGTAGACCTTCCGCTGCGCCCTGGGCGACAGCGTCAGGGTTTCCACCTCGGTCGAATAGCCCGGCCACAGGCCAGACGCGGTGCAGTCCCGGTACCGTTCCAGCGCCGCCTGGACGAGCAGGTCACCGATGCGGGCCGACCGGGCACTGATCCGGTACAGGCCTACAAAGTAGGGCGGCTTCTTCTCCTGCGCGACGAACAGGAACTCGGCCGGGTCCAGGCCTAGGGCGTGGGCGCCGCGGAGGTAGAACGACCGCTGAATGTGGTAGCCGTGGTCTTCGACCGCCCACCGGAACTTGTCCGGCGAGGCGTCGGTGGTGGTCTTGTAGTCGACGATGAACGGATCAATCCACCGGTCCAGCCGGGCCCGGCACCACACCCCGGTGCTGTCGTCCTGCCAGATGAGGGTGAGCTCCGACTGGCCCAGGCCCCGTTCGAACATGGGCCCCGCCGTGGGGTGCTTGCGCAGCGCTATGCCCATCTGCTCGACCTGGGCGAACTGGTCCGGCTTGAGGGGTGTCCGGCCAGCGGCCCGGGCCGCGGCCTTGGCCTCCTTCGCCTTGTTGGATCCCCAGGTCGGGAAGTCGCACACCTCAAACTCGACGCCGGTACCCAGCGCGTCGCGGTGCGCTGCGTGGCCGAGGTCGAACTCGTCTGACGTGTGGGTCGGCTGGCGCCGGTCGTATTCGAACCGGGCCGGGCAGTCGAGGAGCTTCCGCGCCCCGGTCGACGACAACGAGCCGCCCAGGTGCAGGACCGGGTCGGCGTGGTACACGTCGTCGGGGATGTCGGGGTAGACACCCGGCCCGTTGATGGCGGTCACGACGGCACCAGAGCTTCGTCGTCGCGGGCCTGGCGGGCCCGCACGATTGACGCCTCCAACGCGGCGGTGATGTCGGCGAGCGGCCGGGTGGTGAGGGGGATCGGGCCACGCGACGCGGCGGCGATCAGGCGGGCGCCCTCCGCCGCGGTCACCGGCCGGCGGGGAGCGTCGTCGTTGTCGGCTGGGACACAGTCCGGCTCCGGGGCCGGCTCGTCTTCCTGCGCGGCGGCCCAGGCAGGTGCTGGCGTGCCATCAGGCCGGGCCAGCGCCCCGCCGATGTACGGCTTGAGCAGCACCCCGGCTGCCAGGCCGAGGCCGAACACGTCGCTGAGGTCGCGGGCGGCCCTTTTGAGGGCGTTCGTTTCGGCCGTGTTGGTGGCATCGTTATGGGCTTCGCCCAGCACCGGCCGGGTCATGGTGCACACGGCGGTGCCGTCGAACGTGGTCAACACGGCCCCGGACGGCGTACGCACAATCAGGCGGACGGTGGCTTCCCGGGTGACCTCCCACACTAGCTTGGATTCGTCATGCTCAGCCGGCACCTGTACCTGGCCGTGCACGGCGGTGTGCAGCGTTTCGCGGCCCCAACCGCCGTAACCGAAGATCCGGGTCAGCCACCGCTTGACGTCCGCCCCCTCAAGCCAGGGGGTTCCGTCGTCGTGTTCGCGGACCCGGTTCGGGTTGATCGGCCCTGCCAGGGCGTTGTACTGCTCCACCGTCAACCGGCCGTCGACCGGCACGGGCGGTGCCTCGGGATGTGTGTCTGTCATCGGGGGTGCGCTCGCTTCCTTGGGCATACGGCACACACCGGGGGACGTTGATCCCCTTTCCCGTCGACTCTGTACTGTCGGGCGAGCGGTTGGGCCGCGTTCTCGTGGGATGGGGCCTTCCGTGTACGCGGTCCCTTCCGAACCCTGCCAAGGTCTAGCCTCACAATCTCGGCCTCAGCGGGGAGCGGGGGGGACCGTGGTCTATCCGCCGCGCCTGGCGCGGCTGGGGCCGCGATGCGGTTTACGCCGGCGCGGGGTGACCCCGTCCGGTTCGAGGCAGCCGGCCTGGATGGCCCACTTGCGGGCCGGCCCGGCCGGGAACAGCAACATCTCGGCGGCGCCGCGTATCGGGACCCGGAACACGGCCCGGGGGAAGCGGGGATCCGTCTTCGCCAACCCGCGCACAGTGCGCGCGTTTGGCTGACCGGCCCGGGTCTTGAACCCGCACCAGACGGCGATGCCGTCGTAGCCGATGACCTCAAACCCATGCCACGGCCCGGGGTGAATCCCGAGGCGCAACTGCCTCAACGTCTCACCGTCGGGGGCAGCGACAGGGGCAGCATCGGTCATGCATGTAGGCTATCCGGCCTAGCAAATCCGGTCAACACGTGGGCAGGTCTGGCTGCTTCGGGTACGGAAGGGCTGGCAGGGCGACGCGGACCTGGGCGCGGGCCCGTGCGGTGGCGCCGAGCTGGAACACGTAGCGGTGCTTGCCGGCATGCCGGACGGCCCGGGCGCCAGCCGCGTCCAACGCGGCCGTCAGCCACAACTTCGGGTCGTCGCCGTCCTGCAGGGGCGCAGCGCCCCGGTCGGTGAGAAGCCGTTCCACATAGCCGTGGCCCTGGTCGCGGCTGCGGACCTTCTGCACCGCCCGCCGGGTGACGATCACCCCGTCTTGCAGTACCCATTCGATCCCGGCCGTGGACCGGCCTGTGTACCGGGCGTTGGTGGCCTGGTAGATGATCCCAACGTGGCCGGGTGACACCTGCCGGCCGTCGGCCAGCGTCCGCGGTACCGGGTCGGAAAACGACACCACCCCAACCACGCCCCGGGCGAGGAGTTGTTCGTGGCAGCGGGCCAGGAACCACGACTCGGCGTTGCCGGGTTCGGGGTCGAGGAGCACGAACCGGCCGAGCTCCAACGACTCGCTGTTGGGGCGCAGCTCGGGCAACGCGTTGGTGAGCACCGCCGACTGGGTCGGCATCGAGTAGACCGCCACCCCTACCAGGGACCCGCCGCGGACCAGCCCGTAGCACACGGTGGCCGACGGAAACGAGCCGCTGTAGTGGTGGGTGAGGACGAACTCCCGGGCCGGCTTGTGGGCGATCTCAGCGACCGTGTATGAGCGGGGCTGGAACCGGCCGTCGACGTCGCCGGGCTGCCACAGCGGCAGCTGCTCATTCCAGCGCTGGCAGCGGACGGCGGTCATGACACGCCACCCAGGTCGAGGAGCATCTGCTGCGGCCGGTCGTCGACCTCGAGCCCGCGGGCGTCGGCGAGGGCAGGGGTGACCTCGGCAAGGATTCGGGCCATCGCGAACCGCAGGCTGTCGGGGTTGACGTCGCCGCCGTAGAAGCGGCGGCCGGTCTGGAGGCAGGCGACGGCGGTGGTGCCGGAGCCCAGGAACGGGTCAGCGACCAGATCGCCGGCGCAGGTGGTGGCCCGGATCGTCCGCGACACCATCCGTACGGGCAGGGCGTTGTCGTAGCGCAGCAGCCCGGGCCGGCGCTCCTCCGGAATGTCGGACCACACGTCGGGGGCGTACACCTGCCCGGCCGCGCCGCGTGGCATCTCCGCCGGCCGGTTGAACGTGCGCAGCGGCGAATCCAGGGCGCCCCGGGTGAGCAGGGTGATGCGGTGGTGCTGGTGCACGAACCGGCGGGTCGTGTAGAGCCCGAACTGGCGGGTCACCGCGATCGAGTTGACGTACGTCAGGCCGGCGTCCTCGGCGGTGACCTGGACCCGGGCGGCGAGCTGGGGGCCGGTGACCACGGCCAGGTATCCGCCCGGCCGGATCGTGTCCGCCGCAGCGGCGATCCACTCGGCGGTGAACTCGGCGTACTCGGCGGGGTCCACGTCAACGTATCCATCGACAACGCTGCCGGCGTCGCGGGCGTAGGCGGAGGGCTGGCCGGCGCCACGGCCCAGCCCGTACGGCGGGTCGGCCAACACCAGGTCGATCGGCTCGTCGGCTTGGCGCAGCACCTGCGCGGCCCGGCCGAGCACGAGCTCAACCTGCGACGGGTCAGAGGGCAGCCACACGAACAGGGCCCGGCAGGGCCGGTCGGGGGTCCCTTCGATGACCCAGGCGGCGGTGCCGTCGTCCAGGCGGCGGGCCCGGCCCTGGCGGCGCAGCGTCTGCAACGCCGACCGGACCCGCCGCTTGTACTGCTCCTTGCCGTCCTGGATGCGGACCCGGCCACCGGGCCGGTCGGCGAGACCAGCCCGCTCCGCCTGGGCGTACAACTCGGCCACGGTGTACGTGCCGGCGCTCAACGTGCGCAGCAGGTCGGCCTCGGTCCGCAGCGTGGTGTTCATGCCGCGACCAACGCCCGGCCGCCGATCTTCTTGATGCACACCGGGCCGATGCCACGCTCGACGCTCTTCGGGTCGGTCAGGCGGATACCGCAGATCACGCACACGCCGTGCAGGTGGGACAGCCGGCGGGCCTCGTCAACGGTGAGGGGGGTCAGGTCGGCCAGTTCGAAACCGACGCCGGGGGCGTACTTCCAGAAGGCCCGCCGGTTGATGTCGGCCGGCACGATCAGCTGCTTCGCGTAGGTCCGGGTGCGGTCTTTGTTGTAGACGACCACGAACACGTCCGTGTCGCGGGTGTAGTAGCCGGGCTCGGCCAACTTGCGTGCCGGCTTCGGCAGGGCGAGCAGGCCGTCGATGATGGCGGAGGCCTCCGCGACGGTCAGCTCGGAGCCCTGCGAAATCCACTCCCAGTAGGACGGGACCAGGTGGGAGTTCGGCCGGGCGGCGGCGAGCGACGCGATGTAGCTGAGCTGGGGGGTGGTAGCTGATGTCATACCATGATCATAGCAGGCTATCGTGGTGATAGTACAGAGTTGCCCGGAAATGGCCGACATCATGCCACTTCGGCCAGCTGCAGATCCAACGCCATCTGCTGGTCGCGGCCGGCGGCGGCGAGGACCTGGTCCCGCCAGGCCAGCGCGTACCGGCGGCAGTTGTTGCACGGGCCGGGATGGACGCAGCCGTCAAGGTGGATGTTCTCCAGCCGGGCCCGCCGCGACCAGGCCTGCGAGTCGGCCGAGTCGAGCAGGTGCCCGACCACACCGACGGCTTCCGACTTGAGGCCGAACCCGTGCAGCCGCAACTCCCGGCCGTAGGTGGCGCGGGCGTACGCCTGCACTGTCTGAACCACGGCGACAATGTCGCGGGTCCGGCCGCGCCGGCACACCGAGCCGAGCCCGACCGGTGTGTGCCGCCACAACTCGACCCCGGCCCGTTCGTAGGCCCGCATGTGGTTGACGTAGTCGACCGGCTTCCAGCCCTGCAGCACCGGCGACCAGTTGATGAAGTCGAACTCGGCGGCCAGGTACAGGTACGAGTCGAGCGTGTCGGCCTGATTGCCGGCAACGGTCATCCCGTTCGCGGCGAGCAGCTCCGGTTCGCAGGGCACGTCCTGGATGGCGGCGAAGTCCGGCGCGATGCCGACCTCCTCCGCGAACCGGGTCACCATGCCCCCGAACGAGTCGGGGTCGAGGTGCCACGGATGCCGGTCGCGGTGCACCGTGGACGGAGCCAGGGCGGTGAACGCCCCCGAATCCAACGCCCACCCGCCGAAGCGGAACGTGTCGCGGCGGGTGGGCCAGTCATCACCGGTCGACTTCCACGCCGACATGGTCGACGCGGAGATGAACAGGGGCACGCCCAGCTGGCCGAGCCAGCCGGGCCGGTGCGTGCCCAAGTAGAACGTCCTCATGACGGGCCGACTTCGGCGACGGCCAGGACCTGCAAGATGGCCTCGACCGCTTCGTCTTCGTCGGTGGGGGAGATCATGTCTTCGAAGCCGATGGTGTCGGGGTCGCGGTCCGGGCCGACGTTGAACTCGTCGGTGTATGCCCAGGCCTGCCCGCGGCCGTCGTTGGCTCCGCTGCGTCCGTCGAACCAGCCGGGCCCGGCGCTGACGGTGTACCAGTCGGGTTCGCCGTCGACCTCGTTGGGTCGGGTCGGGCCGGCGTAGATGATGGCGGTATTGCCACCGGCGTGGTCGACGTGGGCGGTGAACCCGGCGGCAACCACACCGGCGACGATGCTGTCCAGGCTGAGCATGGGCCAAGGGGTTGACATGGCTCAGCCCTGCCTGGGGTGCCAGTCGTCGGCGATCGCCGCAAGAGCGTCCGCCGGTCCGGTGGTGTGGGCCGGGCAGGGCCGGGCCGGCCAGCCGCCGTAGTTGAGGTACGCCTTCCGGCACGGGTAGCAGTCGGCGGCGAACTGTGCGGTGCGGGCAGCCAACATGACCGCCGCGATGCGGAGCTGGCAACTGTCGCAGCGTTCCTCATCCATGGCCGAGTTGTCGGCGTCCTGGGCCATGACCTCGCCGCGGGCGTGGTCGCGGTGGCGGGGGCACAGCACACGGCCGGTGCCGTCGATGTAGGCGACGGTGGGGGTTTGGCCGGTCAGGTCGAACAGGGGCTGGCCGGGGGTGACGCGGACGTAGGCGGCGGCTTCGAGAGACAGCAGCATCATGACGTCACATCCTTGCTGGGCTGAGTGGTTGTCATACCATGATCATAGCAGGCTATCCTGCTGATAGCCACAGGATGTGTCGGGGATCGGGGCCACGGGCTCCGGCCGGTTGAGGCAGATCAACATGGTGCGGATCTGCGTACCGGCAGCCGCGAACGACCCGTCGGGCAGGTCTTCCCAGTCGCCGCCGACCTCGGCGGCCAGATCGCGCAACCTGGCCGACGTCTTGTCCTGCCGGTACGCGAACCCGGCGGGCACAACCGCGACCAGCCGGCCGCCGGGGACGAGACGGTCGTAGGCGAGCAGCACATGCTCGGCCCACAGCACCGGATGGCCCGGAGCCGAGAACGGCGGGTTCATCACCACCGCGTCGAACTGTGGCGGCTCGTCGCGGTACTTGCCGAAGTCCTCGAACAGGCAGGCGTGCAACTCGACCCGGCGTGGTTCTTCGGACGGGTAGCCCGGCCCGGCCTCGGCGGCGAGGCGGCCCAGCAGCCGGCCCAGCTCGTAGCTCGGCTCGATCGCGGTGATGGTGGCCTGCGGCCGGGCGGCGAGGACGGCGCGCACCAACGCCCCGTCGCCGGCCGATGGCTCCAGGACTGTCAGCGGGCCCTCTGGGAGCATCTGTGCCATCCGATCGGCTACGACCTTGGGTGTGGGGAAGTAGGCGACCGCTGTGACGACGGGGGCGGCCATGATGGCGGCGAAGCGGGCCTCACGCTCAAGGCGCGCGGCGGCAAGCCCGTCAGCTTCGGCGTCGGCCTGCGTGACCTGTGCTGGCTGGTGGTCGGCGAGCGCGTCCGCGACCAGCTCGGCGTCGAGGTCTACCGCAGCCCCTTCGCGGTGGGTGCACTTCACGGCGAGGATGTCGGTGAACTTCACCTTGTCCAGCCAGGAGTATCCGGACGGGCAGCCGACGGTGACCTTGTTGACTTTCTCGACCGGCTTCCACCCGCCCCAGTACTTGACCAGGTCTCCCTTGTGGACGTTGTCAGGTCCCCACACCACGAACCCGTCGGCCTCGGCCTTGGCGAGCTGGGCGCGGTCGTAGCGCAGCCGCTCCTCGAGCAGGGCCTGCCGTGCGAGCAGCTGCTCCCGGTATTTCCCGGATGCCGGCTGGTGCTCGTCGATGGCGTAGACCGCGCCGGCGTTGTTGAGGAACCGTTGGGTCCAGCCCTTCAAGTTGCGGGCGATGACCCGCAACTCCGATTCGGTGGTCTCGATGCGGCGGCGGGTCACCGAGGGGCGCTCGCTGTGGGCGGCGGCGTTGCCGACCGCGTCGGCCCGGGCGGCGGTGGTGTCCGCCTCCTTCTGCAAGGCGACCGACCGGGACATGGCGTCGTGCATCTTTTCCCGGTCCCGCAACGCCCTGCGGGTGGAGTGGTGGCCCATGATGAGGGGCTGCCCGCCCTCGAAACGTTGGGAGATCTGGTCAGCACGGCTGTAGGCGGCGTTGGCTTCACCTTGAATCCGGCCGGCTTTGCGTGTCAGCGCTTCGCGGCGGTCGTCGAGCCGGTCGGCCTGGTCGGCGAGGACCTGCTCCCGGTCGCGGGGCTGGTCGTCGATCTGGACGTCGACGTCATGGCCGGCCGCGCGCAGCGCCGCAGCGGCCCGCTCGATCTGGTACCGCTTCGATACCTGGTCCCGGCTCTGCCGGATCCCGATGGCTTTGATCGACGGGAAGTAGGCGAAGCCGTAGCGGCGGACGATCTCGTACACGCCGTCGCCCTTGAGGGAACCCTCCAGCAGGGTTCCCTCAGCGTGGGTGTGGGTGATGGTCAGGGCGGCCATGTCAGGCCTCCGTAGGGGTGACAGTTATGGTCATACCATCATCATAGCGGACTATCCCGATGATAGCCACATGATCCGGTCGGGTGTGGGTCAGGCCGCCAGCTCGAACTCGACGCCGGTGACGGCCTCCATGAGGCAGGCGGCAAGGTCCCGGGCGGCGCAGGGCGTGACAGCGTTGCCGAGCATCCGGACCTTGTCCCGTTGGGCGGTGCCCAGCAGCACATAGTCGCCGGGGAACGCCATGCCGGCCTGGATTTCCTTGACCGCCAACATCCGCAGCGTGCAGTCGTCCACGTCCACCGCCGGCGCGAGCAGGCCGTCGCCCTGGACTGTCGTCTGGGTCGGCATCGGCATCGACAGTGGACGGAGGTCGCCCGAGTCGTAGCCGTACAGCAGGTGACCCCATTCGATGAGCGACTGGTGCCCGGCCGTGGTCACGGTCCGCAGCGGCTCGTCCAGGCCGGTGGACATTTGGCCCTGGTCGCCGCGTGCGGTGTTGTTCCGCATCACCAAGGCATGGTGGGTGCCGGCAGCGGCGAACGTTGCCAGGGGATGTTCCTGGACCGGTTGGGCCACACCGTTGTTGCGCAACGGCACCACCAGGGCCAGGTCATGCCGGCCTGTCTGGGTGCGCAGCGGCTCATCCACTGACCGGGCCCGCTGCCCGTCACGCGACTCGGTGGGCACGATCAGGGCATGGCCGGATCCGTCGGCGACCACCGTGGCCATCGGCTCGCCGACGGGGATGTTGCGGGGCCGCCCGGACCGCAGGACCGACAGGAACGGGCTGCACACCAGCGCCTCGTTTTCGCGGGTGGTGCGGGTCCGCATCGGACCGTCCACAGTGGCCGCATCGTCGTTCCAGGTGCCGCCGGTTGGCACCATCAACGCCGGGCAGGCCAGCGAGGTGGTGGCGGTGGTCGACTGTGTCGACATCGGTGAACCAACCGAGCGGGTCCGTACGCCGGGCCGCCGTTCGAAGGTGTGCCCGGCAGTCTCGGCCAGGAACGGGCTCCAATACTTGCGGATCCCTGCCTCGACCCGGGCCCGGGTGGCTGCTGCGAGGGGTGTCTTACGGTCCCCGATCCGCTGGGTTGGCAGGGAGAAGTCGATCGCGGCGGCGGCCGGCAATACCAGCGGCATCACCACGGCCGCTTTGCAGCCGGCCTTCGGGCAGCGGTACACGTACTGCGACCCGAACCGCATCGGGCGACGCTTGCCCGGCTTCGGGGTGTAAACCGCCGCGACCAGCTCGCCGCATGATGGGCACAACGCCTTGGGCGTCAACCATTTGCGCCAGTTCGGGGTGCGGTACTTCTTCTGCCAAAACACGATGTAGACCCGGTCGCGGAGCTGGGGGGCGCCCAGGCCCAGCAGGGAAGCGAACGCCGAGTTCAACGTGATGACCTTGTGCCGGTAGCCGATGCTGGCCATGTCGGCCAGCCACCGGTCGAAGTTGAACCACTTCAAGATGTCCGGCACGTTCTCGACGATCATGCCCCGGTAGCGGTGGACCTCCGCGAACCGGAACACGTCGATCATCTGCATCCGTGACCGCCACCGGGCCAGGTTGGCCTCCGGCGTGTCCCAATCCTCGCCGTCGGGCATGCCCGCCAACGTGAGCTGCTGCGAGGCCTGGTCGTAGTCGCAGGGCAGCCCGTTGGCCTGGGTCCAGGTCGTGCACTCGGGTGAGAACCAGGCAAAGTCTGTACCCCGGTACCGGCGCGGGTCCGGGCGGCGGACGTTGGCGATGTCGTGGTCGGTGTCGGGGAAGTTCGCGTTGTGGGTTTCCACCGCCAGCGGCCAATGGTTGACGGCGAGGGTGACCCCAGCGCCGGGCACGTCGAAGATGCCACGGGTCGAACCGCCGCCCCCGGCGAGGAAGTCCGACCAGGTGGCCTCAATCCCGGCGGGGGCTGGGCGGGTGGGCAACGTCCGAGGTGTGGTACCGCGTAGCTCGGCGACGGTGTCGTGGCAGAGCCACTGCTGGACGGGACCCTTCGCGGCGTACAGGCCGGTCCATCCCTTCACCGGGGGTCGTTTGCTGGACATGGTGTCGGGTCCCTTCCTGGTCTGATTGGTGGTCATATCATGATCATATCATGCTATCAGGCGGGTAGCATAGGGGGTGGCTGTTCGAGGTACCCGCCGTCAGCGGTGAACAGGACCCGCCGTTTCCCGTTGTCCACGACCAGGGCAACAGTCAACGGGTCCGCAGGGCTGTTCCGCGAGATCGACCAGCCGTTGGTCTCCGCGGCCGGCCGCCCGGCGTGGATGCGGCCATGGCACCGGTCGACGTTCGACCCGCCGCATACAGCGAGCAGGTTGGCCGCGTCGTGCTCGCCGGCGCTGCCGTCGCGGCCCCGCCGGTGGTGCAGCGACCAGTCGTAGCCACGCTCGCCCGACAGCGGCTGGCCGCACACCTCGCAGCAGGGCCGGCCGTCGCGGCACGACCGGGCCAACACGACCGTGACGACGCTCTTCGCGGGCCCACCGGCCCGTCGGCGCCGTGACGCCTGAATGCGGTTACGCCGCACCCATGGGGTGCGGCGCAACGGCGTCTTGCGGATCAGCATCAGTCCTCGCCGTGGCAGCAGCCGCAGCAGTATTCGTGGCCGTACAGGCAGGCCAGGGCCAGGGCCCGGTTGGGGCGCTTACAGGCCGGGTGCTCGCACTGCATCACCTTGGGCCGGTCGCACCGCTTGTGCCGGTCCGAGCAGGGCCGACCGGCGACCTCGTCGGCGCAGACGTCGATGTGGGCCAGGCGGCCCCGGCGGGCCAGGAACCCGCCGCAGCTGCACCGGTGTTCGGCCTCCACCGTGGGGGGCAGCAGCCGCCCGTCGGCGAGCAGCTTGTCCAACGCGGCCAGGGCCGCGGCTTTGTCGTCGTCCAGGGCGAAACCTTCGACGGTGCCGAGCGCCACAGCGATCAGGCAGTCGACCACGTCCGGGCGGCCGGTGAAGTGGTAGGCGTCGGGCAGGGTGTTGTGGATGGTGACCAAGCCGGTGGCGAGGTGCGTCACCGCGACCTGCACACCGTCGCCTTCTAGCTCGTATTCGTAGGTCCATTCGGCGGGGACACCGTCGCTCGTGACTAACGCCAGGGTTGCGGTCATTGGGGGTCAGGCCTCCTGCGTGGCGATCTGTGGGCATGGGGGTTGCTGACATACAGTATATCAGACATGCCTTTTGCGATCTACACGTAAAGACTGTGGTTGACCTGGCTGTGTCGTGTGGACTGCATTTCCTAGCCCGGCTACTCTGTATCGCAACTCCTCACTCCCAGAAGAAGGCGGGTCCCCAATGCGCACCGGTCCGGTCGACGTTGACCTGCTGCGGGACGTGGCGGCGGGCCACGTGTTCAGAGTCGTGCAACGGTCGGCGACGTATGCCATGAATGAGCGCGATTGGCGCCGCTGCACCCGCCAGGTGAAGGCCGCCGAGGCGGCAGGGCTGATCGTGCTGGGCGACCGTAAGCCGTGGCCCCACCAGGCCGACCCGTTGCGGTGGCAGCTCACCACGGCCGGGCAGGCCGCCATCGAACTCGAGCAGGCCGGCGGGGTCGTCCGGTGACCACCGAACAGCAGGACACATCTGCCGAGGTGCCAGAGCAGCGAGGCGCGCGTGGCGGCGGGTTTGACCGCACCCCGCCGCAGGACATACCGGCGGAGCAATGCGTCCTCGGCGGCATGATGCTGTCGAAAGACGCCATCGCCGACGTGGTCGAGATCGTCCGGTCGGGCGACTTCTACCGCCCCGCGCACGTCGCCGTGTTCGACGCGATCCTCGACCTGTACGGCCGGGGCGAACCAGCAGACGCCATCACCGTCGGGGCTGCCCTAACCACTGCCGGCGAGCTGGCCCGGGCCGGTGGGCTGCCCTACCTGCACACCCTGATCGCGTCGGTGCCGACCGCCGCGAACGCCGGCTACTACGCCCGCATTGTTGCGGAGCGGGCGCTGCTGCGCCGGCTGGTCGAGGCCGGCACCCGCATCGTCCAAATGGGCTACGGCGCCGCGTCCGGTGAGGGCCGCGACGTTGACGACGTGGTCGACCTGGCCCAGCAGACCATGTACGACCTGACCGAGCACCGCGGCCAGGGCGACGGCTTCGACACACTGGCCGACCTGCTGCAGCCGGCCCTCGACGAGATAGAAGCTGTCGGGTCACGGGACGGTCTGATGTCCGGCGTCCCGACCGGGTTCGGGGATCTGGACCGGCTGCTGCAGGGCCTGCACCCGGGGCAGCTCATCGTGATTGCTGGCAGGCCGGGTCTCGGGAAGAGCTGTCTGAGCCTAGATTTTTCCCGCAACGCGGCGATCCGCCACGGGCAGGCCAGTGCGATCTTCTCGCTGGAGATGTCGAAAATTGAGATCGTCACCCGGCTGTTGGCGGCCGAGGCCAAGGTGCCGTTGCATGTGCTCCGGTCGGGGCAGCTGTCCGACGACGACTGGAGCCGGTTGGCCCGCCGCATGGGCGAGATCAGTGAGGCCCCGATCTTCGTTGACGACACCCCCAACATGACCCTCATGGAGATCAGGGCCAAGGCACGGCGGCTGCGCCAACGCCACGACCTCAAGCTGGTCGTCGTGGACTACCTGCAGCTGATGACCTCACCGAAGCGGGTCGAGTCCCGCCAGCAGGAGGTCGCCGACATGTCCCGCGGGTTGAAACTGCTCGCCAAGGAAATCGAGTGCCCCGTGATCGCCGTGTCGCAGCTCAACCGCGGCCCGGAGCAGCGCACCGACAAACGGCCCCAGCTGTCCGACCTTCGCGAGTCGGGGGCGATCGAACAGGACAGCGACGTGGTGATTCTGCTCCACCGCGACGACTACTACGACCGGGAGTCACCCCGCGCGGGTGAGGCCGACCTGATCGTGGCCAAGCACCGCAACGGCCCCACCGACACGGTGACCGTCGCGGCGCAGCTGCACTTCTCCCGCTTCGTCGACATGGCCATCAACCCCTGAAAGGACCAACCCCATGCACGTCAACCAGATCAAGCAACTAGCGCGGGAGATTGCAGAGCAAGCCGTCGTTCGGGCCTCCACGTCGCTCGCCGGTGTCGTCGAAGACCTGCAACTGTCGGACAGTGACCGGGCCGTGCTGCGCGCAGAGTTGGCCGTCATCGCCGAAGAGGTCGCCAAGCATCGTCCAGGCCAACTAGCCTGACCCGGCACTGCGAGGAGGGGGTTTTCTGTGAGTCTGTCCCGTCTGGACCTGGTCGGGGTGCGTGCCATCACCCTGCTCAACCCGTGGGCTTTGGCCGTGGCCAGGTTGGGTAAGACGGTCGAGAACCGCACCTGGGCCCTGCCCGCTGGCCGGCTGCTCATCCACGCCGGGAAGGGCGACGACCCGGCCGGCTACCAGCACCTCGAACTGTTGGGGCACCGTCGGGCTGCGGTCGTCGAGCAGGTGGTCCGGTCGGCGATCGTCGCGGTGGCCACAGTGGACACGGTGTGCCACGTGTCGGAGGCGCCAGAGTCGGCCGGCTGGTGTGAATGCCCACCCGAATGGGCGACGCCGGGGCAGGTCCACTCAGGCCTGGCCGACGTCGTCGCGCTTCCGGCGCCGGTGCCGTGCCCGGGTCGGCAGGGCATCTGGTACCCGCCCGGGCACGTCCTGGACGAGGTGGCCGCGTCGCTGGCCCTCGCCCAGCAGGCCCCGCTGGTGTGCACCGGCCGCCGGGTCGACCGGCAGGGCCGAGCACACGGCGCCCCGTGCGGCAACGAGTTCCCGCCGGCGCCGGGGGAGACGTACCCGGCGATGGAGCTCCGAGCCCGCACCCAAGGCTGGAGAGTCGGCCCGGTCCCGGACGACGGGGCGATGCCCCACGCAATGTGCCGGTCCTGCGCCGCCCCGGCCGAGGCGAAGGCCCGACCGTCATGACCGGCGTCGGCAGCCACTGGACCAGCGACCAGGCCCGAGCCCTCACCAACCACGTCACCGCCGCCCTGGAAAAGGCTGTGGTCCGGGACGCGGTCGCGGTCGCTGAAGAGTTAGCGACCGTGGTCCGCCGGTACGGCACCGTCGGCCTGTACTCGATGTGTCGGGGCTTCGCCCACGCCATCAAACACTGGGCAGCCAAGGCCGGCCCGGACGGTGCCCAGATCGTCGGCATGACCATCGAGGTCGAGGGCGGCGACCCGGCCGACCTGCCCGCCGAGGCGCGGGCGTCGCTGTGGGCGGCCCGGTTCGCGGCCGCGTACGTCAACCACGACCGGGCGATGACCGAGGCCCTGTTCGTCGCCCCGTATGAGGCCGGCCGTACCGAAGACGCCAAGGCGAATGTGGTGGCCCTGCTGGCCATGGCCGCCGACCTGATCCGGTTCGAATTTGAGGAGGAGAGCTGCGATGGATGAGGCCGGGGTGGCCTGGGCCAAGGCCCAGGTGTTGGCAGTGTCGGCCGCGAACCGGGCCGCCGCCGCCAGCGGCAGCTACGTGTCCATCCACATGGGAGGGTCACCGGCGGCGCAGGCCTGGGCCGACGCCCACCCCGACGCCGAGCCGGCCTACTGCTGTATGGGCGACGCCGACCAGGGCCCGGCCGGGTGCACCTGCTGGCGGCCCGAGTATAAGGTCGACCAGGCCGACCCGGTCCCGCCGACCGGCCCGCAGGATCTGGTCGTGCCGGCCACCAAATGCGCCGACTGCGCCTACCGGCCCGGCAGCCCCGAGCGGGCCGACGAGTACATGGCCGACGAGCTGATCAGCTACGCCTACGCCGGTCGGCCGTTCTTCTGCCACACCGGCTGCCGCCGCCCGCTGCGGTGGCGGCACCCCGACGGCCGGGTCATCGACGGCGACCCGTCCGACTACCAGCCCCTCATCCGCGACGCCATCCCATACCAGGCCGACGGCCGCCCGGCCCCGATCTGCGCCGGGTGGGCCGCCATCGCCGCCCAGGCCGCCCAGGCCGCCCAGGCCGCCCAGGCCGCCCAGAGCACCACCAAATCCATCACCTAGCAAGGAGGCCAACACCATGGCCCGCACCACCGCCCACGCCCTCCAGTACCCGACCACCGCCACGGCCGACAACCCGACCGGCCGCACCCAATGGGTCATCACCAAACGGTGCGGCTGCCCCCGCGACGTCATCGAAGGCTCCGCGGCCGCCGACCAGGAAGCCGCCTGGAGGCTGGCGGCGCCGCTGCGCAGCGAACGGAACCGCCTGTACGCCGACGGCTGCACCCTGCACCACGTCACCCACGCCGAATACCTCAAGCGGTACTCGGCTCTGATGACCCAGTCGTGCCCACACCCGAGGGCCGAGCGGTGACCGGCGTCGTGTGCGTGTACTTCGGCCGCCGAGATGAGTGCCATGAGTGCGGCGGATTCAACCAGACCGGCGATCCGTACTGCTCACATGACTGCGCCGCAGACGCGGCCGCCCGCCTCGCCCAGATCGAGGAGACCGTCCGGGCCAGACGCGCCCGCGAGGACGCCTTCGCAGCCGAATGTGATCGGCTACGCGCGCTCGGACATTCCGACGAGGAGATCGATGTGCTGCTCGCCGGGATGCCGGCATGAGCCGCAACGCCGCCGCCGAACAGGCCCTCAACGACCGGGTGTTGCAGGCCCTCCAGGCCGCCCCTGACGAAGTCAACTTCGGCCAGCTGATGGAGACGCTGGACCTGGCCGGACAGCGGGAGATGGGCCTGCTGGCCGGCGCGCTGCACCGCCTGGAGGATCGCGGCCTGGCTGAGGTGCTGCGCAGACCTGGCCAGCTGGCCGCCTACTGGCGGGCCACCGTCACCACCGTCCAGGTGGTCCCGGTCGACCTGGACGCCCTACTCGAGGAGAGCAGCCATGCTGGAAGGCATTGACCACCAGCTCGACGTATACCGGGAGCTGTTCGTTTGGGAGAACGAGCACCCGGACGGTCACGTCGGGTTCATCTGCTTGATCTGCTGCAAAGCCGTCGATGACCGGCCTTGCCCGGACCATGCACCCACCGACGTCGCTGGCCTGAAGCTCGTCGACTGCGACGCCCAGCCCCGACACTGGCTGTGGGTGCTGGATCGGGACGACTATGGGGCGCCGTGTTTCTGGTGCGAACGTGACCGGTACGCCGACCTGCAATACAAGGCTGAGGCGTGCCGCCACTGGCCGTGGCGACGGTGGAAGACAACCCGCAGGCTCACGTCGTGGGCTTACCAGCTGGGTGTGATCGCCGGATCGGGAAGCCAGCTCGGCAACGGCTGCAACTGGTGCGTCAACCACATCAACTGGCGAGGCAAGCGCCCGTACGTGCTCGGCGTCGACCGGCACGTATGGCGCTGCTGGCGGGCCGGCCATCGACGCGGCGAGCCAGTCGGCTTCGGCTACTGCGGCAAATGTCAGCCCTGGCCGTGCTGCGGCTCGATCCTGCTGGCCCATGAGCCTGGCTGCGCAGAGGACGTGTGAGGTCATACAGCCTGTACGGCTCACCGAAGGTTAGGCGGCTGCACATCCTGCGGGAGGGCCGCGAGCGGGTGTACGTCGGCGATGCTCGGCTGGCCGCCGGGCTGCAAGGAGGTTGACGACGATGGGATTCACCATCCACAGCTGCGTAGTGCCGACCTGTGATGACTGTGCTGATGGCTGGAGTGGTGGCGAGGAGGGGCCATTTCATTTCGGTTCGGCCGAGGAGGCCGAGCTGTTCCTGACGGACCACCTGGACTGGAAGATCATCGACGGCCGGTTGGTGTGCGATGGGTGCTGGAACAAACGGGAGTGTCTCCGCCTCGACCACGACTGGTACGACTGGCACGATGGCGCGA
>Ga0207670_10000150_pt1 | contig 45960 bp, 37 predicted proteins | sample KBSS23HmetaG_FD_184339 | JGI IMG/M metagenome (GOLD analysis project Ga0207670, IMG submission 184339) | Switchgrass rhizosphere microbial communities from Kellogg Biological Station, Michigan, USA - KBS S2-3H metaG (SPAdes) (version 2) | ecosystem: Host-associated > Plants > Roots >... | reverse complement strand
CCCGAGCGCTTGTTAGCGTGGGCCTAAAGCCGTTGGCATACACCCTTTTCTGGATCATCCCATGGCCTCCGTCGCCCCCCAGACCACGCGCCGGCTGCTGAGCTTCGGCCTGCTATGGGCCCTGCTCGCACTGGGATGGGTCGGGGTGGGGCTCTCCGGCTGCAGCGGCGGCAAGAAGCTCTCCGCCTCGGGCACGACCGGCGAGCTGCCGGACGGCGAGGTCGAGGACTTCAGCGTCACCGAGACGGATTCCGGGCGAACGCAGTGGATGCTGTTCGCGAAGCACGCTGCCACCTACACGGCGCGCGACCTCGTGACCGCGCGCACGCTGCGCATCGACTTCTTCGACGAGAAGGGGCAGAAGAGCAGCGAGCTGGTGGCCCGCGAGGGCGAGCTCTACCAGCGCACGCGTGACATGGTGGCGCGCGGCAACGTCGTGCTGCTCACCACCGAGGGCTGGCGCATGAGCACGGAGGAGATGCACTTCCTCAACAGCCATCGGAAGATCACCTCGGACAAGCTCGTGCGGGTTGAGAAAGAAGGCACCGTGCTCGAAGGTGTGGGTTTCGAGAGCGATCCCAACCTGGAGCACTTCGAGTTCCAGCACCAGATCCGCGCCACGGTCCAGCCGGGCGCCGGAGCCCTGGCGGCACCGAAGCAGGAGAAGAAGTGACCGAGCTGCTGCCCGAAGCGCCCGCCGTGAAGCCCGTGGCCACCGACGGCCTGGTGGCCGAGGGGCTCGTGCGCTATTACGGCAAGTGGCGCGTCGTGCAGGGCGTGTCGCTGCACGTGCGCCGCGGCGAGGTCGTGGGGCTCCTGGGGCCGAACGGCGCCGGCAAGAGCACGACGTTCCACATGATCGTGGGGCTGCTCGGCCCGAACGAGGGCTCGATCCTGCTCGACGGGCGCGACATCACGCACGAGCCCGTCTATCGCCGGGCGCGGCTCGGGCTCGGCTACCTGGCGCAGGAGCCGAGCATCTTCCGCAAGCTCACCGTGCGCGAGAACGTGATGGCGGTGCTCGAGACGATGCCGTTGACGTCGAGCCAGCGCGAACAGCGGCTCGTGGAGTTGCTGGCCGACTTGAACCTGAGCCACCTCGCCAACCGCCACGCGCACAAGCTCTCGGGCGGCGAGCGCCGGCGCGTGGAGATCACACGCGCGCTCTCGCGCCAGCCGTCGTTCCTGCTGCTCGACGAGCCGTTCGTGGGTATCGACCCGATCGCGGTCGAGGAGATCCAGGAGATCATCGGGCGGCTGCGGGCGCGCGGGCTGGGCCTGCTGATCACCGATCACAACGTGCGCGTCACGCTCAACACCACCGACCGGTCGTACATCATGTTCGATGGCCGCATCCAGCTCTCGGGCTCGCCACAGGAGTTGGCCGAGAATCCGCTGGCCCGGCAGTACTATCTGGGCGAAGGATTCACCCTCTAGGGGCCATCATGGAAATGAAGCACTCGCTACACCTGTCGCAGACGCAGAAACTCATCATGACGCCGCGCCTCCAGCAGGCGCTCAAGCTGCTGCAAGTGCCGACGCTCGAGCTGCAGCAGATCCTCAAGCAGGAGGTGCTGCAGAACCCGCTGCTCGAGGAAGTGGACGAGGTCACCGAGCAGGAGGACCTCGACAAGGAGGCGTCGGCCGACGAGCAGAACAACGAGGAATCCGAGGACCCGGCCGAGGAGGATCCGATCGACTGGTCGGAGTACCTCCAGGACGGCTCGCTCGACCGCACGTACGTGCCGCCGAGCGAGTCGAGCGTCGAGTTCCTGGAGAAGGTCCCGGCCACGCGGACGACGCTGGCCGAGAGCCTGCTCGAGCAGCTGCACTTCCTGAACCTGCCGGCCGAGCACATGCGGATCGCCGAGTTCATCGTCGGCTCGATCGACGAGCGCGGCTGGCTGGTGACGTCGGTCGAGGACATCGCCGAGGCGATCGACCGGCCGGTGATCGAGGTCGAGAACGTGCTGCGGCTCGTGCAGGCGCTGGAACCGGCCGGCGTGGGCGCGCGCGACCTGCGCGAGTGCCTGCTGATCCAGCTCGACGCGCGCGGCGAGCGGGAATGCCTGGCGTGGCGCATGATCCACGACCACTTCGACCACCTCGTGAACCGCCGCTTCCCCGAGATCGCAAGGCTGCTGAAGGTGAGCGTGCAGGAGGTGCAGGAGGCGGCGGACGGCATCGCCAGCCTGCACCCCCGACCCGGCACGCTGGTGTCGTCGGAAGACCCCAAGTACGTGGTCCCCGACCTGCTCGTGGAGCGTGTCGACGACGAGTACGTGGTCATGCTCAACGACCGCAACGTCCCGCGCCTGCGCATCTCGGCGGCCTACGGCGACGTCATCGCGGCGAACAAGCGCAAGCCCGACGCCACCGACGCGGAGAAGCAGACCCGCGAGTACATCCAGGGCAAGCTCGCCTCGGCCCGGTGGCTCATCCAGACGATCGAGCAGCGCCGGCGGACGATGATCAAGGTGATGAACTGCATCGTGCGCGAGCAGCGCGAGTTCTTCGACAAGGGCATCGCGTTCCTGCGCCCGCTGACGCTCGCGGCCGTGGCCCGGCAGATCGACATGCACGAGTCCACTGTGAGCCGCGTGTGCAGCGGCAAGTACGTGCAGACGCCGCGCGGCGTGTTCGAGCTCAAGTTCTTCTTCTCCAGCGGCCTGGCCACCGACGACGGCGAGGACGTGTCGGCGCGCACCGCGAAGAACATCATCAAGGGGCTGATCGACGAGGAGGACAAGCTGGACCCGCTGTCCGACCAGCGCATCGCGGAGCTGCTGCACGAGAAGGGCCTGCAGATCGCGCGCCGGACCGTGGCGAAGTACCGTGAACAGATGCAGATCCTGCCCGCCCGGCTCCGCCGGCGCGTGGCCTGAGGTTGACCCAACACGCCGCGCCGCCCACTCCTCCCGAACATCAGCAGGTCACCGGACGGCGCGGGGGAGAGTTCCGTGCAGATCCACCTGACTGCCCGCCACTGCGAACTCGGTCCCGACGTGCGCACGTTCGCGCAGCAGCGACTGGAGAAGCTGAGCAAGTATGACTCGCGCATCCACGAGGTGCGGGTGATCGTGTCGCACGAGCGCAAGCTCCACACGGCCGAGATCACGCTGCGCGCGCACCAGCACGACGTCGTGATCACCGAGTCGCACCTCGATGCTCGCGCCGCCATCGAGTTGGCCGCCGACCGCCTCGAGGAGCGCGTGCGCCGCGGCAAGGAGAAGCGCATCAGCGCGCCGCGCAGGGAGCGACGCTTGAACGGCACGGACGACGCCCAGCCGGCGGGCACGGAGGACGGAGCCGCTGATGACGAGTACTGAGTCGACGGTCAAGTCGATCGGTGTCGCACGGCTGTTCGAGGACCAGCGCGAAGAACTGCAGCTCGAGCTCCTGTCGGAGTCGCTCGCATCGCGCGCCGACATCACGGTGAGCGACGTCCACCGGCCCGGCATGGCGCTCATGGGGTTCGTCGAGAACTTCCTGCCCGAGCGCATCCAGATCCTGGCGCAGACCGAGCTGAGCTATCTCGCGACGTTGTCGCCGAAGGAGGTCAAGCAGGCGCTCGACCGGCTGTTCCAGTTCACGATGCCGCTGATCGTGGTGTGCAAGGGGCTCGACATCCCGCCGTACCTGATCCAGCGCGCGAACGAGCGCCAGGTCCCGGTGCTGCGCACGCCGCTGTCGACGACGCCGTTCATCCACTCGCTCACCGCGTACCTGGACCACGTGTTCTCGCCCAGCACCACCGTGCACGGCTCGCTCGTGGACGTCTACGGCTGCGGGCTCCTGTTCACGGGCAAGAGCGCGATCGGCAAGTCCGAGACCGCGCTGGACCTGGTGGAGCGCGGCCATCGGCTCGTGGCCGACGACGTGGTCACGATCACGCGCGGCCACGGTGACGTGCTGATCGGCACCGGGAACCAGCTGCTGCGGCACCACATGGAGATCCGCGGCCTCGGCATCATCGACGTGCAGTCCATCTTCGGCATCCGCTCGATCCGGTTGAAGAAGCGGGTCGAGGTGCTGGTGGACCTGCGCGTGTGGTCCGACGAGGACGACTACGAGCGGGTCGGCCTCGACGAAAAGCAGACGGAGCTCCTCGGGGTGCGGGTCCCGCTCGTGCAGGTGCCGATCACGCCGGGCAAGAACATCACGGTGATCGCCGAGGTGATCGCGCTCCACTACCTCGTCAAGGCGTACGGCGGCTATTCGCCGGCGGAAAAACTGAACCAGCACATGCTCGAGGTGATGAAGCGCAAGAGCGCCGCCCGCGCGTGGGTGCGGGAGGACACCGAGTGAGCACACCGCAGGCGGGGGACAGCGCAGGCGTCACGCCACCGCGGGCGCGCGTGCCGGCGCTCATCGTCACGCACGCCGACCTGGCGCAGGCGCTCGTGCGTGCCGCGGAGCGGGTCGTGGGCTCGATCGAGGACGTGACGTTGCTCTCGAACGAGGGGCTGTCGCGCGACGACCTCGAGGACGCGATCGAGGCCAGCGTGCGGGACTGGAAGGAGGGCGGGCTCCTGCTCACCGACTTCTGGGGCGGGTCCTGCCACACCTGCGGGGCCTCCGCGGCGAGGCGGCACGGCGAGGTGGTGATCGTCACCGGCATCAACCTGCCGCTGCTGCTCGACTACCTCCACAATCGCGACCGGCTCTCGGCGTCCGAGCTGGCCGAGCGTCTCCAGCAGAAGGGTCGGGACAGTATCCGCGTGCAGCGCGGCGTGCCGGCGTGAGCTGGGCCCTGCACCGGATCGACGACCGGCTGATCCACGGCCAGGTCCTGGTGGCCTGGGGCGCCCGCCTGGATCCGGCGCGCATCTGGGTCGTGGACGACGGCGTGGCGGCGAGCGAGTGGGAGCGCGTGCTGTTCCGCGAAGCGGCGCCCGGCATCGACGTGCGCGTGGCCAGCGTCGCCGAGGCCGCGGCCGCGCACGCCGCCGAGGCGGAAGCGCCGCGCGCCGCGTTCCTGCTCGTGCGCGACCTCGAGACCGCGCGCCGTCTCGCCGAGGCCGGCGCGCGGGTCACGGAATGGAACGTCGGCGGTCTCCACTACGCGCCCGGCAAGGAGAAGGTGAACGACTACGTCTACCTCGACGAGCGTGACCGCGAGTCGGCGAAGGCGCTGCTCGCGGCCGGCGCGCGGCTCATCGTCCAGGACGTGCCCGCCTCGCGCCCGCTGCCGCTCGGGGCACTCGACCCGGCGCTCGCCCCGTGACGGGCGCTCACGTCGGGACGCTCGTGCTCGGCGGCCTCGCGGCGATCGAGTCCACGCCGGTGGCGCAGACGCTCGCCTCGCAGCCGCTCGTCACCGCGACGATCCTCGGCGCGCTCTGGGGAGACTGGTCCACCGCGCTCGCCGTCGGCGTCGTCCTGCAGATCCTCGCCGCGAGCACGCTGCCGATCGGGGCGAGGACGCCCGAGGACTATTCGGTGGGTGGCGTCGTGGGCGCCGGCGTGGCGCTCTCGATCGCGGCCGGCGCGCCGTTCGAGCACGTGCGCCAGGCCGCTTCGCTCACCGGCGTGCTGGCCGGCATGGTGGCGGCCACGCTCGGCGTGCCGCTGCTGCGCTGGCAGCGACAGTGGAACGAGGGCCTCGCGCGCTGGTGCGAGAACGCGCTGCGCGCGGGCCGCGAGCGCGCGCTCGCGGAGTCGCAGGGCGCCGCGGTGGCGCTGGCGTTCGCGATCGGTCTCGCGGCAACGGCGATGTGGATGGCGCTCGCGCACGGCGGCGCCGCGCTGGTCGAGCGCGAGTCGCTCCGGCTCGCCGGCGCCTGGCACCTGCTCCAGCCGCTGTGGCTCGGCTTCGGCTTCGCCCAGCTCCTGCACGCGTTCGTCCAGCGGCGGCTCGAGCGCGCCGGCGTGTTCGCGGCCGCGCTCGTGGGCGCCTGGCTCGTGATCGTGGCGGGCGCGCCGTGAGCGACATCGTGAGGGACATGCCATGAGCGATCGCGTGCTGGGCCGCGGCACGCTCCTGGCGATGGGGCTGCGGGCGAACCTGCTCCAGGCGGCGTGGAACTTCGAGCGCCAGCAGGGGCTGGGCTGGGCGTACGCGCTCGAGCCCGCGCTCCGCCGGCTCTACCCGGCGCGCGAGCAGCGGCTCGAGCGGCTCGCCGAGCACACGGCCTACTTCAACACGCAGCCGACGCTGGCCTCGATCGCGCTCGGCGCCGCCGCGCGCGTGGAGGAGGAGCGCGCGCTCGGCACGGGCGACGCGGCGAGCATGGCGCGGCTCAAGGCGGCGCTGGGTTCGACGCTCGCGGCATTGGGCGACCGGCTGTTCTGGTTCTCGCTGCGGCCGTTCGCCGCCGCCGTGGGGGTGCTGGTGGCGATGACCCAGCCGCGACATGGCTGGGGCGCGATCGCGCTGTGGCTCGTTTATGCATTACCGCACCTGACCATGCGCTTCGGCGGCGTCGCGTGGGGCTATGCCGCGGGGCCGGCCGTGCTCTCGGGCGCGTTCCGCGACCGGCTCGAAGCTGCCGTGCGCTGGCTGGGACTCCTCGGCTGCGCGGTGCTGGGCGTCGCGCTCGCGTGGGCGCTGGCGCCCGCAGGCGAGCCCCGGCCAATCGCGGTACAGTGCGCCCTCGCCGTGGGGTTGGGTGTGGGCCTGCTGACCGCGCAGCGGGCCCGTCCTTCCCCGACGCGCTGGGCGCTCGCATTCGGCATCCTCGGACTGATCCTGGCCTGGCGCTTCCACAATTGACCTTGGAGGGTCGGTGGCGGAGATCCAGCTCCTGATTCGCAACCAGCTCGGCCTGCACGCGCGCGCCTGCGCGCTGTTCGTGAAGACGGCGTCGCGCTTCAAGTCGGAGGTCATGGTGTCGCGCGACGGGCTCGAGGTGAACGGCAAGAGCATCATGGGCGTGATGATGCTGGCGGCCGAAGAGGGCGCGACCATCGTCGTCAAGGCCCTCGGCGCCGACGAGGCCGACGCGCTGGTCGCGCTCCAGGAGCTGGTGGACGGCAAGTTCGGGGGCGAGCCGTGACGCTCCAGGGCATCGCCGTCTCGCCCGGCGTCGCGGTCGGGCCGGTGTTCCGGCTCGAGCCCGAGGAGCTGGGCGTGCGCGAGGCCGAGATCGAGACCTGCGACCTCGACCACGAGATGCAGGCGTTCCGTGACGCGCTCGACCTCGCCCGGCACGACCTGACCACGATCCGCAACGGCATCGCGACGGAGCTGGGCGAGGACGCGGCGGCGATCTACGACGCCCACCTGCTGATCCTCGACGACCCCGAGATGATCAAGGCGGTGGAGAGCGGCGTGCGCGACCGGCGGCGCAACGCGGCGTGGGTGTTCCAGGGCGTGATGGGCTCGGTGGCCGCGCGCTTCGACAACATCGACGACGAGTACCTGCGCGAGCGCCGGAGCGACATCCTCGACTGCGAGCGGCGCGTGCTCCGGTACCTGCTCGGCTCCGGCCGGAGATCGCTCGGCGTGAAGACGCCGGCGATCATCGTCGCGCACGACCTGGGCCCAAGCGAAGTGGCGATGCTGCCGCGCGACAAGGTGCTCGCGTTCGTGCTCGAGGTCGGCGGCCGCACGTCGCACGGCGCGATCGTGGCGCGCGGGCGCGGCATCCCGGCGGTGATGAGCGTGAAGGGCGCGCTGCACGCGGTGAAGGCGGGCGACCACGCCGCCGTGGACGGCTTCGCCGGCACGGTCGAGGTGAACCCGGACGCGGCGCGCGCGGTCGTGTACCAGCGCCGGCTCGAGCGGCTGCGGCTCCAGGCCGGCTCGCTGCAGGCCATGCTGGAGCAGCCCGCGGTGACGCTCGACGGCCGCCGCATCGAGCTGGCCGCGAACCTCGAGCTGCCCGGCGACGCGCCACGGGCGGTCGAGGCCGGCGCCGACGGCATCGGGCTCTTCCGCACCGAGTTCTTCTACCTGAACCGCGTCGATCGTCCGAGCGAGGAGGAGCAGTACGGCGCCTACCGCGAGGTCACCGAGACCATGGCCGGGCGCCCGGTCATCTTCCGCACCATGGACCTGGGCGGCGACAAGGTGGCGTCGTACCTGGGCGTGACGCACGAGACCAACCCGTTCCTCGGGCTGCGCGGCATCCGCCTGGCGCTCGCGAGCCCGGAGATGTTCCGCACGCAGATCCGTGCCATCTACCGCGCGTCGGCGCACGGGAAGGTGCGGATGATGTTCCCGATGGTGTCGAGCGTCGAGGAGCTGCTGCGCGCGCTCGAGCTGCGCGACCGCGTGCTCTCGGAGCTCAAGCGCGACCACGTGCCGCACGATCCCGCGGTCGAGACCGGGATCATGATCGAGACGCCGAGCGCGGTGTGGATGGCCGACGAGCTCGCGAAGCACTCCGCGTTCTTCTCCATCGGCTCCAACGACCTGATCCAGTACACGCTGGCCATGGACCGCGACAACGAACGGCTGGCGCATCTCTACGAGCCGCTCGACCCCGCGGTGCTGAGGAGCATCCGGCACACGGTCGACGCCGCGCACGCGGCGGGCCGCTGGGTGGGCGTGTGCGGCGAGATGGCCGGCGACCCGCACACGGCGGCGCTGCTCGTGGGCCTGGGCGTCGACGAGCTGTCCGTCTCGTGCTACGACCTGCCGCGGGTGAAAGCCGCGATCCGCTCGATCCGCGCCGACGCGGTGCGCGCGGTGGCGAAGCAGGCGCTCGCGAGCGCGTCGGCAGCCCCGGTGCGCGCGCTCGTGCGCGAGCGCATCGACGCGCTGATGCCGAGCTACCTGGCGCTCGAGCGCGAGCCCGAGGCGGAAAACGGCCCGGGCGCGACGCTCGTGACCGCGGCCGCGCGCGCGGAGAAGGCCAAGCCGGAGCGCGCCACGCAGTCGCCGACCCGGAGGATGCCGAAGCCCGAGACGCGGCCCGCGGAGAAGCCGGCGGCGAAGGGCCCGGCGCGGCGGGCGCGGTGAGCGCGGCCGCGGGTCTCGAGCCACCCTACGGCGAGCGCGACCGGCGCGGCATGGCCGCGCTGGTGGAGGCGCTGCCCGCCCACATCGACGAGGCGCTCGCGGCGAGCGACGCCCAGCCGTGGCTGCCGCCGGTCCCGCAGCCGACGCTGCTGGCCCTCGGAGGCATGGGCGGCTCGGCGATCGCCGGCGAGCTCACGGCGGCGCTGGTGGCCGACCGCGCGCCGCGGCCGTTCCTCGTGGTGCGCGATTATCACTGGCCCGCCTGCGTCGACCGCTCGGCGCTCGCCGTGCTCTCGAGCAACTCCGGGAACACCGAGGAGACACTGTCGCTCGCTCACGAGGCGATCGCGCGCGGTGTGCCGTGCGCCGCGATCACCGCCGGCGGCGCGCTGGCGACGCTGGCGGGCGAGCGCTCCTGGCCGCTCCACCGCCTGCCGGGCGGCATGCCGCCGCGGGCGGCGCTGTTCCACGGCTGGGTGCCGCTGACGCGGTTCGTCCACCGGCTCGGCTGGGGGAGCGACCCCGTCGCCGGCTGGCGCGAGGCGGCGGCACTGCTGCGCCGGCGGGGCGCCGAGCTGGGCGCGGCCGCGCCCGAGGCGACGAACCCGGCGAAACGGCTGGCCCGGGCGCTGGCCGGCCTCGGCGTCTACATCTATAGCGGGCCCGGGGGCCCGGCGGCGGTGGCGGTGCGCTGGAGGCAGCAGCTCAACGAAAATGCTAAGGTGCTCGCCCATTCCGCGGTGGTGCCCGAGCACAACCACAACGAGATCGTCGGCTGGCAGGAACCCGGCCCGGTCGCGCGGACGCTCGCGGTGCTGCTGTTGCGGGATGGCGAGGACACAGCCGCGGCCACGGCCCGGTTGGACCTCACGGCGGAGTTCGCGGCTCGCCAGGGTGCGGCCGTGCACGAGATCCGCAGCCAGGGCGACAGCCGGATCGCACGGCTCGCCTCCCTGGTGCAGTTCGGCGATTCCCTCAGCCTCTACCTGGCGCTGCTCGGCGGGGTGGACCCCACCGACATCGCCAGCATCGACGAGTTCAAACGCCGCCTGGCGGCGCGCGCGAGCGCACGCTAGCGGCCATCCGGCGTGCCGCTAGCTCGAGCTTCGGAGCGCACCAGGAGCAGCCATGGCTTCGCGTCACCTGTTTACTTCTGAATCCGTCACCGAAGGCCACCCCGACAAGATCGCCGACCAGATCTCGGACGCGGTCCTCGACGCCATGCTCGACCAGGACAAGACGAGCCGCGTGGCGTGCGAGACCATGGTGACGACGGGCCTCGCGGTGGTGGCGGGCGAGATCACCACCAAGGCCTACGTCGAGATCCCGAAGCTCGTGCGCAGCGTCATCAAGGACATCGGCTACGACGACGCGGCCTATGGCTTCGACTGCCACACCTGCGCGGTCACGACGACGATCGACCAGCAGTCGCCCGACATCGCGATGGGCGTCAACACCGGCGGCGCCGGCGACCAGGGCCTGATGTTCGGCTACGCCTGCAACGAGACGCCGGAGCTGATGCCGCTGCCGATCATGCTCGCGCACAAGCTCGCGATGCGGCTGTCGAAAGTGCGCAAGAACGGCGAGCTCGACTACCTGCGCCCCGACGGCAAGACCCAGGTGACGGTGGAGTACGAGAACGGCAAGCCGTCGCGCATCGACACCATCGTGCTCTCGACGCAGCACTCCGACGAGGTGAGCCAGAAGAAGATCCGCGCCGACATCATGAAGCACGTCATTGAGCCGCTGCTGCCCAAGCGGCTCATGAACGGCAAGCCGATCAAGTACCACGTGAACCCGACCGGCAACTTCGTGATCGGCGGCCCGATGGGCGATTGCGGCCTCACCGGGCGCAAGATCATCGTCGACACCTACGGGGGCATGGGCCGGCACGGCGGCGGCGCGTTCTCGGGCAAGGACCCGAGCAAGGTGGACCGCTCCGGCTGCTACGCCGCGCGCTGGGTGGCGAAGAACCTCGTCGCCTCGGGGCTGTGCGACCGCTGCGAGGTGCAGGTGGCGTACGCGATCGGTGTCGCCGAGCCGGTGAGCGTGATGGTGGACAGCTTCGGCACGTCGAAGGTGAGCGACGACAAGCTCACGGCGCTCGTCCGCAAGCACTTCGACCTGACGCCGCGCGGCATCATCGAGTCGCTGAAGCTGCGCCGGCCGATCTATCGGAAGACCGCCGCCTACGGACACTTCGGACGCTCCGACTTCGCATGGGAGCAGACCGACAAGGCGAAGGCGCTGGCGAAGGGCGCGTGAGCCGCTCCAGTCGCTGAATTTCGACGGGCGCCGGGATCCACGGCGCCCGTCGCGTCATTTGGGAGGCATCATGCGCATCCTGGTGCTGGGTGGGACGCGGTTCCTGGGGCGGGCGTTCGTGGAGGCGGCGGGCGAGCGCGGGCACACGCTCACGCTGTTCAACCGCGGGCGCACGAACCCGGGGCTCCATCCCGGTGTGGAGCGGATCACCGGCGACCGCGACGGCGGCCTCGGCGCGCTGGCGGGCCGGACGTGGGATGCGGTCATGGACCCGTCGGGCTTCTTCCCGAGGGTCGTGGGCGCGTCGGCGAGCGCGCTCGCGAAGAGCGCCGAACGCTATCTCTTCGTCTCCAGCATCTCGGTCTACGCCGAGCCGATGCCGCGGGGCGTGGACGAAACAGCGCCCGTGGCCCGGCTCGCCGACCCGTCGGTCGAGGACATCGGCGGCGGGAACTACGGCGGGCTCAAGGCGCTGTGCGAGGAGCGCGTGCGCGAGGCGTTCGACGACCGCGCGCTGGTCGTGCGGCCCGGTCTGATCGTGGGCCCGCACGACACGACCGACCGGTTCCCGTACTGGCCGCGCCGACTGGCGCGCGGGGGCGAGGTGCTCGCGCCGGGCTCGGCGGACGCGCCGGTGCAACTGATCGATGTGCGCGACCTGGCGGCATGGATGGTGACGCTGCTCGAGCGCGGTGCGGGCGGCACGTTCAACGCGACCGGGCCGGCACAGCCGCTCGCGATCGGCCGCTGCCTCGAACGCATCGCGGCGGCCGTGGGCGGGAACGCGAAGCTCACGTGGGTGAGCGAGAGCTTCCTCGATGCGCAGGGCGTCGAGCCGTGGATGCAGCTCCCGCTCTGGCTTCACGCGGCGGATCAGCCCATGATGATGGCCAGCATCGAGCGCGCGCGCGCCGAGGGCCTCACGCTCCGGCCGCTCGAGGACACCGCGCGCGACACGCTGGCGTGGGACACGGCGCGCGCGGCGCGCGACCGGCCCGCCTCGCCGGTGATCACGCCCGAGCGCGAGGCGGACGTGCTCGAGGCATGGGGCGCCGGAGCCCGCTGACCATCGCGCGACGGCCACGCCCGCAAGGCGGCGTGGCCGTCGTCGACAGCCGGTCACTCCCTATCAGCGATAGATCGCCTTCACGCCGCCCCACGACGTGCGCTTCACGACCGGGGCAGGGGCGACGTCGGCACCCGCGCGCTTCCAGAACTCGTCCGTCGAGAGCGTCGCCGACAGGCCCTGCGCGGGCACGACGGTGATGTGGTCGGTCAGCGTGAACTCGAACCCGCCGAACTGGTTGCTGACGATGTGGGACGTGATCGTGTGCGGGCCGACGGTGAGCGGCGCGATCAGCAGCCAGTAGCCGTCCACGACCTGCGGCGCATACGTCCCCGCGCTGATGCCGATCGGGTTGTCCGCCGGAACGGTGATGCTGAACGAGCCCTCATCCGCGGCGCGGTAGCTGGACGCGTCGTTCACTGGAACGCCGTCGATCGACGCCTCGACGACCGACGAGCCGTCGGTCGCGACGGCAGCGGCCGCGTGCAGTGTGGGCACATCGCAGGGGACGCCGGGCACCGTGGGCTCACAGTCGAACGTGCCGGCGCCGAAGATCCACGGTTGCACCGCGAAGAACAGCGCCTTGCCGCTCGGGATCGTGATGTTCCGCTCCGCGGAGTTCCCGAACGTGCTGGCGAGGAACCACAGCGGCCCGCTCTGTCCCACGCCGGCGAACTCGCCGGTCGCATCGAGCTGCGGATTCGTGGGCGTGGGCTGGGCAAGGACCCACTGCCAGTAACGCTCGGCCCACTCTCCGTACGAGAGGCCGAACGCGCGGCCGGCGGGGCGCAGGATGCCGGGGTTGTGGCTGCCGCTGCGACTCGAGCCGTCGTCTCGCTGGGGCCCTGCATACGACCGTGCGGGCAGCGCGACGAGTGCGGTGATCGCGAGCGCGGACATGAGACGGGCAAGGGAATGGCGGCGGGCATGCATGGCGGGCTGCTCCTTGGAAGAGGGTCGCGGCGCGGGCATCCGGGGGGATCACGGACGGCGTGAGCAGCCGGCAAGCGGCGGAGGATGTGCAGCCTCGCGAGCAGGCAAGGAGGACCCTAGGCCCGGTGATCGCGTGGGTTCAAGGGGGAATAACGCCGGCGCCGACGAATTCATGCGTGCCCACACTGACCGCGTCAGCTCCGTGGCCCGCGCCGCATGAGCGTGCGGTAGCGCCTGGCCGGCGTGGCGGCCGGCGACCACGGTTCGCCCTTGAGCGGGTCGCGGACGTCGAGGAACCGCCACCGGCGCATGCCGGGGTCGGTCGAGAGCAGCTCGCGCACGCCGTGCTCGCGCAGGATCACAGCGGTCTCGAACGAGGGATCGAGGCCGCCGGCGATGCCGGCGTCGCGCAGGGCCAGCACCTCGGCGCAGGCCTCGGCGTGGCGCTCCGTGGGGCCGAGGAAGCGAACCACCGGGCTCTCGGCGAGCGAGCCGATGAAGCCCCATGCCGCGTCCGCACCGAGCACGCGGGCCACGGCGTACGGGTGCGTGACGAACGCAAGGAACTCGTGCACCGCGCTCCACGGCAGGGCCCACTCGGTGTCGCCGTTCGCGAGCGCCTCCAGCAGCTCGGCGGCGCGTGCGTGCTCGGGCGCGTAACGGTTCACACCGAGGACGAGCAGGCCGGCATCCACCGCGATCACGGCTCCACCTCCGGGCCCGGCAGCCGGCCCGGCCGCGCCGGGTCGGCGAGGAACGGCCCCAGGTCGTAGGAGGGGAGCGCCACGCGCGTGCGCCGGGCCTCGCGCGGCGCCTCGAGTCCCGCGCGCAGCGCATGCTCCAGCACCTCGGTGAGCGTTCGCCCTTCCGCCGCGGCGCGGCGGCGTAACTCGGCCATCAACAGCGGCTCGATCTGCAGCGTCGTCCGTTTCATATGCACAAGCATAACATTGAAATCCATCGCTGTGGAAACCGCTTGTCGTCGCCGATGAACTCGGGCATCCTCACGCGCGCGTTCACGCGATCCATCACGCCTTCACGCAAGGAGTCCCCATGGCAGTCCGCAAGACCACGAAGCTGGTGAAGAAGAGCACCGCGAGCACGAACGGCACCCACGAGCCGACGCCCACCGGAACGGCGGGCGACGTCAAGGACCCGAAGCTCGCGCGCGAGGGCAAGGCGCGCATCGAGTGGGCCGACCGCCACATGCCGGTGCTGCGCGCGATCCGCGCGCGCTTCGCGAAGGAACGGCCGCTGAAGGGCCTGCGCATCGGCGCCTGCCTGCACGTCACCACCGAGACGGCGAACCTCGCGCGCACGCTGCAGGCCGGCGGCGCGCAGGTCTACCTCTGCGGCTCCAACCCGCTCAGCACCCAGGACGACGTGGCCGCGTCGTTGGTCGCCGACTTCGGCATCCCGACGTTCGCGATCAAGGGCGAGGACCACAAGACCTACTACTCGCACATCGTGAGCTGCATCGAGGCGAAGCCCCACATCACCATGGACGACGGCTGCGACCTCGTGACCGTGCTGCACACGAAGATGAAGCCGTACCTGAAGGACGTCTTCGCCGGCACCGAGGAGACGAGCACCGGCGTCACGCGCCTGCGCGCCATGGCCGCGGACAAGACGCTCCGCTACCCGGTCATCGCCATCAACGACGCCGACACCAAGCACCTGTTCGACAACCGCTACGGCACCGGCCAGAGCACCATGGACGGCGTGCTGCGCGCCACGAACATGCTGGTGGCGGGCGCCACCGTGGTGATCGCGGGCTATGGCTGGTGCGGCCGCGGGCTCGCCGCGCGCGCCAAGGGCATGGGCGCGACCGTGCTCGTGACCGAGGTGAACCCGCTGCGCGCGCTCGAGGCGGCGATGGACGGCAACCAGGTGGTCTCGATGGCGGACGCCGCGCCGCGCGGCGACCTGTTCATCACCGTGACCGGCAACAAGAGCGTGCTGCGGAAGGAGCACTTCGAGGCCATGAAGGACGGGGCCATCGTCGCCAACAGCGGCCACTTCAACGTCGAGATCGACATCCCGGCGCTGGAGCGCATGGCACAGGGCAAGCGCGTGGCGCGCCCGTTCGTCGAGGAGTATCGCCTCGAGGGTGGCAAGCGCATCTTCCTGCTCGGCGAGGGCCGGCTCATCAACCTCGCCTCGGCGGAGGGCCACCCGGCGATGGTGATGGATATGTCGTTCGCGAACCAGGCGCTTTCCGTGGAGCACCTGGTGAAGCACGCGAAGAAGCTGGAGAACAGCGTCTACGTGGTGCCGGAGGCGATCGACAAGGAGGTGGCGAGGTTGAAGCTCAAGAGCATGGGCACGACCATCGACACGCTCACGCCGGCGCAGGTGAAGTACATGGCGACGTGGAGCGAGGGCACGTAGCCCGCACGCTTCAACGCGTCACGAGGACCTTCGCGCGCTCGGCGCCGCCGGGCGCGCGAATGCGTAGGAAGTAGAGACCGGCTCGCAGGTCACGGGTTCCCGCGATGTCCACCTCGATCGCGGTGGCCGGCACGTCGGCCGAGGCCACGCGCCGTCCGAGCAGGTCGCACACGTCGAGACGGCGCGCCTCCGGCACGGGCGCGAGCGCCGCGCGGATGCCGCTCCCGGCGATCCACCGCGCGCGCAGCGTGGCGCCGGGCCGAGCGCCCGCACCCGGCGGCACATCCGCCACCGGCCCGAGCGCGGAGAATCGCATCACCCGGACGGTGGCCGGCGCTGTGTAGTAGGAGGCCGTGGCGGTGAACGGCTTCGTCCACGATGCGAACACGCCGGAGCCGCCGTCCGAGATCATCGCCACGGGCCCGGACTTCTGGCAGGAGTCCGGGTTCGGTGTGCCGTACTGGCCGGGAATGTAGAGGTCGTTCGCGTTCCAGCTCGCCGGGATGCTGCCGTCCGTCGATCGCCGCCCGATGCCCGAGACGCCGATGCAGTCGCGACTGGGGCAAGTGTAGAACCAGGTGCCGCAAACGAACGCGCCGCCGGGATCGGCGAGCAACGAGGGTTCCCAGTCACCCACGAGCGTCTGGGCGGCCGGCCAGTCGGCATCCATGGACCCATCACTGTGCACGCGCCGGAGCGCGAGGATCGAGGCGGCGGGGTAGGGCCTGGGCCACGCGGCGAAGATCCCGCCCGCGCCGTCGCCGGCGAGCCGGTAGCTGCTGCCATCCGCGATCGACCACCCATGCCCGAGCGCCACCCCGTCGTCGGGCCACGCCGGATCGCTGGATAGATCTCCCAGCACGTGGAAGAGCCGGACGTCGTCCACGAGCCCGCCGGAGAGCAAGTAGGCACCTCCGCTGCCGTCGGCGAGCGGCGCGGTGCCGCCCATGATGCCGAAGTTGGAAGCGCTGGGCGCGGCGAACCCGTTCCCCAGCCAGAGTGGGTCCAGGACGCCGTTGCTCGTGAGCCGCACGAGCCGGTTCGACGAGGGCGTGGTGAGCGTGTCGGTGCTCAGGATCGTGTAGCTGAGCCAGTAGCCCGATGTTCCGTCGCGCACCAGCGCGGGTGCCTGCATGCTCGCCGACTCGACCGCTTCGGAGACGACACGCCCCGCGACCGGGAAACCCGCGACGTTCGTCCCGCCCGCGCTCACCCGCGTCACGCGGATGTCGGCGACCTGTCCGCCGCGCGTGTCGCGCCAGCTCGCGATCACGCCGCCGGCACCGTCCGCGAGCGCGTTCAGGCACAGCTGCCCCGCGGCGCCGGCCAGGAGCCGCCCGCGCGCGGGCCAGCCGGTCGCGCGCTGGCCGGAGGCGAGCACGTGCTGCACGTACGCCGTGCCGAACGACGAGACCGGCGGGTTGTAGTTCTCGAGCCAAACGAGGAACGCGCCGCCACTGCCGTCGCTGACGCCTCGGAGCGTGCCCAGCGGGCTGGTCGTCGCGAGCGAGCACGCCACCACGCCGTCCACGGGCCAGCCGCCCGCGACCTCACCGTCGCCGGTCACGCGCTGCAGCCGGATCGCCGCGCCGCCGGGTACCGGCGAGCCCTGGTAGGCGACCAGCACGCCGCCCGCGCCGTCGGGGATCAGCGCCGTGGGACATCCGTTCAACGAGCTGGCGACCGGATTCCCCACGGGCCCGACCCAGGCCGCGTGCGAGCGGGACGGGGAGAGCAGCAGCGACAGGGCGGCGAGCGTGGCGAGGGTGATCCTCATGCGACCTCCGCGCGCAAGCCTAGGCCACTTGCGAGCCGCGTTCCACGCCAGTCTCACGTCGATCCTCGTACGACGTGCGCGGCAGCGGGAGTCTCAGGCCGCGGGGTGAGCGGCCCTCCACTGCCTCCGCAGCGTGTTCACCTGGCCCATGTGCAGCGCGGCGTGCTCCACCATGTGGTGGAGGACCCAGCGCCGGTCGAGGACGCGCACGCTGCCGTCGGTCCGCGGCGGTCGGACGACCTCCTCGCCGAGCAAGGTTTCGCCAAGCGGTCGGGCGGCCTCGCGGGTGTGCGTGAGCGCGCGCGCGAGCAGGTCGAGGAAGAACGTTGCCGGCTTGCCGTCGAGTCCCCTTGGAGGAAGTCCGCCGAAGCCCTCGATCGGCATGCCGTCGTCCTCCGGGCCGATGCCGAGCACGTCGGCCACGTGCCCGTCGCGTTCGGCGCGGAGTCCCACCTGGCCGAGGTGCGCCTCGTTGATCGCGATGTGCGCGAGCAGCATGCCGATCGTGTTCGCGCCCGGCGCGGGCTGCCACGCGAGCGCTTCGGACGACAGTTCGCGTGCGGCGCGCTCGAGCTTGCGGTGAATGTCGGCGATCTCCGCCACCTTGAGCGCGGCGGTCGCGGATGCGAACCCCGGCTCGGGGACGATGAGCGTCTCGATGCGTTTCGTGGTCGTGGTCATGCTTTCCTCCCGCGATCGCGATAGAGGTGCCTGAGCAGCAGGATCTGCCCGTAGTGGCCGCTGAAGTGCTCTGCGACGTGGTAGAGGATCCAACGCAGGCTCACGCGCTGGCGCTGGCCGTTGCGGCGCGTGCGCGTGATCGAGCGGGCGAGATCGACGTCCCGATAGGCCGGACGTGCGTCCTCGTCTGCGCCCTCGCGCGCTGGAGGAGCTTCAAGTAGTACTTGAAGGGGTGCCCGCGCAGCCCCTGGGGCGGCGCCCCGCCGGGCTCGAGCGGCATGCCGTCGTCGTCGGGACCGATGCCGAGCGCCTTCCGCAGCGGCGCATCGGGATCGGGCGCACGCTCGGCGATGTTCACCCAGAACGCCTCCACGATCGCGAGGTGGGCGAGCAGCATGCCGATCGTGTTCGTGCCGGGGTTCGGCTGCCATTCGAGCTCGGCGGGCGTGATGTCCTCGAGGTCGCGGGCGAGCAGCTTCGTCTGGTCGTCGAGGTGCGCGAGCCACGCCATGGCCGCCTTCGAGCGTCCGGGCGCGGGCTTGAAGTCGAGCTGCTCGATGCGTGCGGCCATCCGGTCTCCGGGTGTGAGCGGGGGCGGCGCGCGACGCCGCCCCCGCGGGCGTTCAGTTCGGCGTTCCCGGCTGCTGCGGCTTCATCGTCAGCGGATCGCGCAACGGCAGGCGCTTGGGATCGCCACCCGACATCTTCGCGATGCTCGCCGGGTGCTTGTCGTCCCCCTTCATCATCTCGCCGGTCTGGCCCACCATGAGCACGGTCATCTTCGCGGGATCCAGCAGCCGCTTCGCCACGCGCTGGACGTCGGCCGCGGTCACCGCGTTCAGCCGCTTCGCATAGTCCGCGAAGTACGCCGGGTCCTTCTCGTAGCGGCCGGTCAGCTCCTCCACGGCGAGCGCGCCGGCGATGGCGTTCGCGGTCTCGAACTGCACCGGCAGCGACTCCACGAACTTGTTCCGGCTCGCCACCAGCTCGGTGGAGGTGACGAGCGAGTCACGGATCTTCCGGATCTCGCCCATCGCGATCTCGGTCGCGTAGGCCACCGAGCGCACCTTGGACTGGAACACGAGCCGCCACGGCTCGGGGTAGTAGGTGCCGCCCTCGATGCGCGAGTTGACCGAGTAGGCAAGGCCCTCGTCCGAGCGGATGCGGTTCACGAGCCGCGACGTGAAGCCTCCGCCGCCGAGGATGTCGTTCATCACCCGCGCCGCGGCCCAGTCGGGGTCGTAGCGGTCCAGCGACGGCAGGCCGATCGAGACGCGGCCCTGGTTCACGTCCTTCTCGACCATGAACCAGCCCGGTTGCGCCGGCTTGTCCGGCGCCGACGGCAGGCCCGGCTTCTCGCCCGGCGTGGGCCACTTCGCGAACGCGGCCTCGAGCTTCTTCACCATCGTGGCGCGGTCGAAATCGCCGGCCACGGCGAGGATGAAGTTCTTCGGGCCCACGTAGCGCTTCTCGAACGCCTTCAGGTCCTCGACGGTGATGCCGTCGAGCGACGCCTTCGTGGTCCAGCGATTCGACCAGTGGTCGTCACCGCGCAGCAGCGCGCTCCACTCGCGCTCCTCGATCTCGCCGGACTCGTCGTTCCGGCGCTTCATGTTCTGGAGCGCCTGGTCCTTGTAGAGCTTCACGCGGTCGGCCTGGAACGCGGCGCCTTTGAGGCACCCGGTGAGGAGCGCCAGGCCCTCGTCGACGTCCTTGGACAGCAGGTTCACCGTGGCGCGGCCCTCGGAGGCGCCGATCGGCACGCCGCCGAGGCCGAAGAAGCCACCGCCGCCGCCGCCCACGTTCGAGTCGAGCTGGGCGCCGAGGCTCGCGACCCTCGTCTCCACCTGCTCCGCGGTCATCGTCGCGTTACCGCTGCGCGTCAGCAGGTTCGCGCACATCGCAGCCAATCCTTCCTTCCCGGACGGATCGAGCTGCGGCCCCAGCCGCATGAGGACGTGGACGGTGACGAGCGGCGTGGTGCGGTCGGGAACGAGGTAAGCGATCATGCCGTTCCCGAGCTTCACGCGATACTTCGCCGCCTGCGGCGGCACGTACGTGAACGACGGGAACTGGAGCTGGTCGGGGTGCGACACGATCTCCTGCGCGGAGACGGGCAAGGCGCCCGTGCCGGACACGAGCCCGCACGCGGCCAGGATCATCAGGGCGAGGCTCGCACGCGGCGACGCCGCCCTGAAAGCATTCGGGGTCATCGGGGGCCTCCGGTTCACTTCTTGGTGTCCAGCTCGGCGAGCCGGGCCTGGATCCGGGTCTTCACGTAGTCGACGCCGGGCTTCATGTTCTCGGGCACCTGTGTCCCCATCTGCTCCATGCGCGACAGCATCTGCTGGAGCTGCGCCGGGTCGTTCGAGGCGGCGATGCGCGTCAGCGCCTGCTTCACCATGCCCTTGGCCTCCGCCGGCAGCGAGGCGACGACCGGGTCCTCGGGCTCGCCGCCGCCCTTGCGCGTGTAGACGGCGACGGCGCGGTTCTCCTTGGCGAAGTACTTCTTCACGACGCGCTGGAGATCGGCGCTGTTCACGCCCTGCACCTGCGTGGCGAGCCCATCGGCCAGGTGCCAGTCGCCGCGCGCGTCGGCGACGCCGTAGCGGAGCATGAGGAAGAAGTTGCCATCGAGCTGGCGATAGGTCGTGGTGAGGAAGCGGTTCTTCGCCGCCTGCAGCTCGTCCTCGGGCACCCCGTCCTTCCCGATTTTTTCCAGCTCGGCGTAGACGGCCTTCTCGCACTCCTCGGGCGTGTGCCCGTCCTTCGCCTCGGCATCGACCTCGAACATGCCTTCGTACTTGCGGTCGTCGAGCTGGGCGCGGGCATTCGAGGCCGGGCCGCTCCCGAGCACCAGGTTCTTCCGCAGCCGCCCGGTGTCGCCGTTCAGCAGCGTCTGCAGCACGGTGAACGCGGGGATGTCCTTGTGCACGCTGGGCACCGCATGCCAGCGCACCTCCACCTCCGGGTTCGTCTCCGCCTCGCCGTAGAAGCGCTTCTCGGCGATCTGCGGCACCTCCATCGTGATCATCTCGGGGATCGGGTTCTTGCCGCGCGGGATCGAGCCCAGGTAGCGCTCGGCCAGCGCCAGCGCCTGCTTCGGCTCGAAGTCGCCGACCACGACCGCGGTCAGGTTCTGCGGCGCGTAGAAGCGGTCGTAGAAGTCGTTCGCCTGCGCCAGCGTGATGTTCGCCACGTCACTCGGCCAGCCGATCGTCTCCCACGAGTAGGGCGAGGCGTCCCAGAACGTGGAGTTGAACGACTCCTCGAACTTGCCGGTGGGCGTGGACTCGAGGCTGCGCCGGCGCTCCTCGTAGACGACGTCGCGCTCGCTGTAGAACTCGCGGAACACGCGGTTCTTGAGCCGATCCGCCTCCATCCAGAAGTAGAGCTCGAGCTTGCTCGCGGGCAGCGTGTAGAAGTAGAACGTCATGTCCTCGTTCGTGAACGCGTTGATGCGCGAGGCGCCGTTCTTCTGCAGCACGAGGTCGAACTCGTTCTTGATCATGTTCGCGCGCTGCTTCGCCACGAGCGAGTCGAATTGCGCCTCGAGCTGCTTCATGCGCGGCGTCTTCGCCTCGGGCCGGGTGATGTCGTCGATCTCGCCGCGGCGGTAGGCGGCACGGAGCTTGGAGATCTCGGCGCGCATCTGCTCCATGACCGCCTCCTGCTGGTCGATGAGCTGCGCGTCGAGCGCGTAGTCGCGCGTGCCGATCACGTGCGTGCCCTTGAACATCATGTGCTCGAACAGGTGGGCGATGCCGGTGATGCCCGGGCGCTCGTTCGCCGAGCCGACGTGGGCGACCCAGCCACAGGACACCGTGGGCGAGAGGTGCCGCGGCACGAGCAGGACGCGCATGCCGTTGCCGAGCACGTGCTCCTCGACCGCGGGCGCGGTGACGGCCTTGCTCGCCGACGGTGTCGCACCGTGCGCGAGCGGCGGGGCGCAGAGCGCCGCGAGCCCGAGCAATGCGAGGCCGGCGGGCACAGTGCGCGCCGACGCCCGGGCATGGGGGCGGATCATGGGGGGACTCCTTGAGGGTGGGTGAGCCGTAGCCGATACTTCGGGTGAGGGCGGAAGGTCCGCAGGGTAAGCCCCTGCCGCACAGTGACGTCAAGCACCCCGTGCCGCCCGGCCGCGGACCCGCGCGGCCGGTGCGGGGTGCATGTGGACCAGGGAGGGGCGTGTGCAGGAGGCGGTGAAAGGACCCAGTTGGCCGGGCCCCGTGTCGCCCGGACCCACTGCCGGCGATGGTCACCCGCCGGCCGAGCCCGAGGCCGCCGCCGGCGAGCCCGCGAGCGAGGCGGCGAAGTTCCAGTTCCCGAAGGGCTTCCTCTGGGGCGCGGCGACGTCGGCCCACCAGGTGGAGGGCGGGAACATCCACAACGACTGGTGGGCTTGGGAGCAGGCGGGGAAGGTCGCCACCCCGAGCGGCATCGCCACCGACCACTGGAACCGGTACCGGTCCGACTTCGACCTCGCGCGCTCGATCGGCCACAACGCGCACCGGTTCTCGATCGAGTGGAGCCGCATCGAGCCCGAGGAGGGCCGCTGGGACGAGGCCGCGATCGACCACTACCGCGACGTGCTGGTGGCGCTCCACGAGCGCGGCATGGAACCGGTGGTGACGCTGTTCCACTACACGCTGCCGCGGTGGCTGGCGGAGAAGGGTGGCTGGGAGAACCCGGCGATCGAGCGGGCGTTCGAGCGCTACGTGCTGCACGTGATCGAAGCCCTCGGTCCGCACGCACGCTGGTGGATCACGCTCAACGAGCCCGTCGTCCAGGTGTTCAAGGGCTGGCTCATCGGCCAGTGGCCGCCCGGCAAGGTGCGGGCGTGGCCGGCGGCGCTGCGCGTGCTGCGGCAGATGCTGCGCACGCACGTGCGCGCCTACCACGCCATCCGCAGCCTGCGGCCCGACGCCAAGATCGGCATCGCCCAGCACGCGCTCGCGCTGTCGCCGGACGACCCCACGCGCTGGCGCGACCGCTGGTCGGTGGCGGTGCGGGGGCACCTGTTCAACCACCTGTTCCTCGAGGCGCTCCACACCGGGGCGCTGCGCGTGCCCGGCCTGTTCTGGGAGAACCTGCCGATCAAGCGCACCGTCGACTTCATCGGCCTCAACTACTACACGCGCGACTTCGTCCGGAACTCCGGCTACAACCTGCAGGGACTGGTGGGCGACTTCGCCGAGCGCGACCACCGCCAGCAGCGCGGCAAGCTGAACGACCTGGGCTGGGAGGTCTACCCGGAGGGCCTGGCGCAGTTCCTGCGCGAGTTCTCCCGCTACAAGCTGCCGATCCTCATCACCGAGAACGGCATCCCGACGCGCAACGACGACGACCGCTGGGTGTTCCTGTTCATGCACCTGTGGCAGGTCGCCCGCGCGATCGCCGACGGCGTGAACTGCGTCGGCTATCTCCACTGGTCGCTGCTCGACAACTTCGAATGGGCCGACGGCTACGCCGCGCGCTTCGGCCTGATCGAGGTGGACTACGCGACCATGGAGCGGCGCATCCGCCCGAGCGCGTGGCGCTACGCCGAGATCATCCGCCGCAACGAGCTGTAGTCACCGCCGCCGCCGCCGGCGCCACCGCCACCGCCCAAGCACTCGGGGCCCGGGGCGAAGCCCCGGGCCCCGTTCCAATGTTCCCTCTGGGCGGGGATCAGTGGATCACGGTCACGCGCCGCATGGCCTTCGCCGGGCCCTGCTGGGCGCTCAGCACGTAGAGCCCCGGCGCCAGGCCCTCGGCGCGGAACGTGCGCTCGGTGAGCCCCTTCGCGGCACCCGAGAACTCGGTGCGCACGCGGCGGCCCTGCATGTCGTAGAGCTCCACCAGGCCGTCGCCCTCGCCCGGCCACTCGATCGTGAGCGAGGCCTTGTCCTGCACCGGGTTCCGCGACATCGCCAGGTGCGGGATGTTGCGCGCCGAAGCCGCGGGCGTCACGCCGGCGGTGGCGTTCGGGTACACCACCAGCCGCACGCCGCCGCTCACCACCTGGACCTGCGGCAGCGTCAGCACGGCATCCGCGTCGGGCGTGGCCGTGCCGCTCTGGATCAGCACGTTGTCCGACTTGCGGCGCACCTCGAAGCGGTAGAGCACGCGCTCGGCGACGATGAACGACTGCAGGCGCCGCGGCGTCACGTCGACCGTGAGCGACGGGGGCGCGCCGATGATGCCGTCGAGCGTCGTCACGCTGCGCGTGCGCAGCGTGACCTCCCAGCGCAGCTGCGACTCGGTGGTGGCGGTCTCGTCCCAGTCCACGAGCCCGTTGATCTGGCCGATCGGGTCCGCGGTGGCGGGATCGCCGGTCCCGATGACGTTGTTCGTCGAGCAGTTCGTGAACGCCGGGTAGCTCTGGTCCAGGCGATACTTGTAGAGTTGCTTCGTGCCCATCATCGGGTACCACTCGGTCTGGTCGTGCGGCGTGTAGTGATCGCGCCCGTCCCAGAACCACGTCCCGCCGGAGTTGCCCGACTGGATCGACTGGAAGTAGGCCACCTTCTCCGGCCAGCCCACCACGTTGTCGTTGAGACCGCAGAACGCGACCATCGGCGCCGAGCCGCGATGGCGCTCGATCCGCGCCTGCTCGCGGCCGTCCATCCACTGGAACACGCGCGCTCCGGCCGTCGACGGCAGGTCGATGTCCGGCGAGCCCCACATGCGGTCGAACGACTCGCGCAGGCCCGGGTAGCAGTCGGGGCGGAACCCCATGCAGATCTTCGGCAGCACCGAGAACGTGCCCGCGACGAGGTCGGGATGGTGCCAGCCCATGAAGAACGCAAACGATCCGCCCATGGACACGCCCATGGCGTAGACCCGGTTCGGGTCGTAGGGGATCTCGCGCTTCGCCCAGTCGAGCAGGTACATGACGCGCTGCTCGGTGAAGTCGCCGACCAAGCCGCCGTCGGCGCGCGGGAAGTTGTACGGCTGCTCGAGGTCGTAGTTCACCTCGTAGCCGAAGTAGAACGTGGCGAGGTCACCCGTCGGCACGTAGTCGTCGATCGACAGCGCCCACTCGCCCTTCGTGCCGGTGCCGATGAACGAGTTGAAGAAGTTGCCGCCGCGACCGTGGCCGTGCAGCACGAGCGCGCCGCCCGCAGTGCCCTTGACGAGGCCGACGTGGAACGCGCGGCCCGGCAGGTTGCACATCGCCGGCATGAGCGGCGTCGAGACGTTCGACGTCCACAGCACGTAGTCCTCGCCGGCGGGCGCGGTGATCGTGCGCTGCCACACCGGGCGGGGCCGCTGCACGCGCTCCCACACCGGCTCGGCGGTGGTGTTCTGGCCGGACACCAGCGTCTGGTCCTCGCCGAGGCCGATGCGCTCGGCGGTCACGGCGTAGAACGTGAGCGCGCCCACCGCCGGCGTGACCACGAACAGACCGCGCGAGGCCGGCAGCGGCGGCTCGGTCTCGACGATGCGGTACGTCAGCGTCGTCCCGACGAGCGACGAGATCCGCTGGTCGACCGCGCTGTTATCGCCGACCTGCGCCACCTCGATGGCGTAGTCGAGCGATGAGGGATCCACGAGCGGCGCCGACGAGCTCAGCACGTGGTAGAGCCACCCCGTTCCGGGGAGGTTGTCCCAGGTGATGAACGTCTGTCCGTCGCGGAACGTGGTGCGCAGGTTCGTGACGGTTGCGGCTGGAGCCGAGGTGGCGAACAGGAGGCTGGCGATGAGGCTGGCGATTCGGAGGCGGGTCGTCAGTCGGGATCGCGTCATGGAAGGGGAGCCCTCGTGGCCAAAAGCATCCGAGCGTGGGCGCAGTCTAGCCTCGGCCTTGCAATCTGCAAACAAGTTTCGCAGCCACTTACGAGATGAGCCGACCCTCCAGGGGAAGGTCTGTGAGAACCGGGAGCCGCTGTTGCCGGAACTCGCGCTGCCTTATGAAAAAGAAGTGGTGCCCCCGGGGACGCGCCCCGGGGGCACCACATCACGTACTGACTGAGAGCTTCCGATTGGGTCGGGCGCGCGACGGCCCCGCCCGCACGGTGGTCACTGGCTCGAGATGCGCATCCCGTAGAACGAGCGGTAGACGAAGAACAGCGCCACGAGCATGAACACCCCGGCCGCGGCCGGTGCGATGGAGGGGTTCGCGACCCCCATCTCCACCGCCAGCAGGCCGAACAGCGTCGTGAACTTGATGATCGGGTTGAGCGCCACCGACGACGTGTCCTTGTACGGGTCGCCCACCGTGTCGCCCACGACCGTGGCGGCGTGAAGCTCCGTGCCCTTCTCGTGCAACTCCACCTCCACCACCTTCTTCGCGTTGTCCCAGGCGCCGCCCGCGTTCGCCATGTACACGGCCTGGAACAGGCCCACGACGGCGATGCTCACCAGGTAGGCGATGAAGAACACGGGGTTGAAGAACGCGTAGGCGATCGTGAGGCAGAAGATGACGATGAAGATGTTGAACATGCCCGCCTGCGCGTACTGCGTGCAGATGCGCACGACCGTGCGCGAGGTCTCGATGCTGGCGGCCTCGGCCGAATCGAGCTTGATGTTCTTCTTGATGAACTCGACCGCGCGATAGGCGCCGGTCGTGACCGCCTGCATCGAGGCGCCCGTGAACCAGTACACCGTGCCGCCGCCCATGAGCAGGCCGAGGATCACGTACGGGTTCAGGAGATCGAGCGAGAACACCTGCCCGACCTCGGCGTAGTGCTTGCTGAGCACGAGGATGATCGAGAACAGCATCGTCGTGGCGCCGGCCACGGCGGTGGCGATGAGCACCGGCTTCGCGGTGGCCTTGAACGTGTTGCCCGCGCCGTCGTTGTCCTCGAGGTAGTGCTTGCCCTTCTCGAAGTCGGGCTTGAAGCCGAACGTCTTCTCGATGTCGGCCGCCACGCCCGGCGTGGTTTCCACCTGCGACAGCTCGAAGATCGACTGGGCGTTGTCGGTCACCGGCCCGTACGAGTCCACGGCGATCGTCACCGGGCCCATGCCGAGCAGGCCGAACGCCACCAGGCCGAACGCGAACACGGCCGGGTACTGCATGTACTGCTCGAGGCCCTGCTGCGAGAAGTGGTAGGCGAGGAACAGCAGCACGGCGAGCGTCAGCGCCTTCCAGAACACCGAGAAGTTGCCGGCGACCATGCCGGAGAGGATGTTGAGCGACGCGCCGCCCTCCCGGCTCGCGGCCACCACCTCGCGCACGTGCCGCGAGTGCGAGCTGGTGAACACCTTCGTGAACTCGGGGATCACCGCCGCGGCGAGCGTGCCGCACGAGATGATGATCGACAGCGTGACCCACAGCTGGCCGCCGAGCGGCGCCAGCAGCCAGCGCGACGCCGCGAACGTGACCACGATCGAGAGGATGGAGCACACCCAGACGAGGCTCGTGAGCGGCGCCTCGAAGTTGATCTTGTCCTTGCCCGTGTTCTGCGCCCGCGCCACCGCGGCGTTGCCGAGGTAGCTCACGATCGAGGTGCCGATCATGAGCACGCGCATGACGAAGATCCAGGTCAGGAACAGGGCCTTGTGCTCGGGCATGACCGCGAGCGCGATGAACGAGATCAGCGCCACGCCGGTCACGCCGTAGGTCTCGAAGCCGTCGGCCGTGGGGCCCACCGAGTCGCCCGCGTTGTCGCCGGTGCAGTCGGCGATGACGCCCGGGTTCCGCGGGTCGTCCTCCTTGATCTTGAACACCACCTTCATCAGGTCGGAGCCGATGTCGGCGATCTTGGTGAAGATGCCGCCCGCGATGCGGAGCGCGGAGGCGCCGAGCGACTCGCCGATGGCGAAGCCGAGGAAGCACGCGCCGGCCTGCTCGGCCGGTACCCAGAGCAGGATCGCCAGCATCATCAGCAGCTCGACGCAGATCAGCAGCACCCCGATGCTCATGCCGGCCTGGAGCGGGATCTCGTAGACCGGCAGCGGCTTGCCCGCGAGCGACGCGAACGCCGTGCGGCTGTTCGCGAACGTGTTCATGCGGATGCCGAACCACGCCACGCCGTAGGAGCCGAGGATGCCGAGCACCGAGAACGCCAGGATCGTGATCACGCGCCCGGCGTCGAGGTGCTGCAGGAAGCCGAAGTAGTAGACGATGCAGGCGCCGATGAAGAGCTCGAGGATCAGGAGCAGCTGGCCCTGCTTCAGGAGGTAGGCCTTGCACGTCTCGTAGATGATATGGGAGACGTCGAGCATCGCCTTGTGCGCCGGTAGCCCCTTGACCTGGTTGAACATGACCAGGCCGAACAGCATGCCGATCACGCACACACCGAGGCCGATCATCAGGAGCTGGCGCTGCCCCGGTTCGAGCGTCGGCAGCTGGAGGTCCAGCTCGCTCGCGAGCGCGGCGGCGGGGAGCAGGCTCAAGGCCAGCGCGGCGAACAGGGCAGGCGTGGCGAGTCTCCGCAGGGCAGTGCCCGCGGTCCGGAACAAGGTCATCGTTGGCTCCTGATTGCAGGATGGCGCCCGGCGGACAGCCGGGAGGTCCCGACGCGCACGGGCCACGCGGGGTGCGGCGTGAGGGGGTGCGGCCCGGTCGGCGGGGGAGCGAAAGACCTCGCGAGGCGGACGATGCCCGCCCCGGAGGGCGCGCCAAGATACCCGAACGCACGCGCGCACGACAAGGCACGGTGAACTCTCGCAACGCTGGATGGGCCCGCGTGCTTTCTCCGCGTACCGCGCGCGTCGCGGGGTATGAACCGGAGGCGCGGCGGGACGTCCGCGCCGCCGGACGCCGGTGGCCCGATGCGGGCCGCCGCTCGCACGCTCGCTCATCGGAGGTAGCCCCGCTGGAACCGCGCCGCGTCGTGACGCTGCTCGCCTCGGCGACCGAGATCGTCTGCGCGCTGGAATCGCGGCACCGCCTGGTGGGCCGCTCGCACGAGTGTGACCAGCCGCCGTGGGTCAAGCGCCTCCCCGCCGTGACTGCGCCGCGCATCGACACCGCCGCGGACTCGGGGACGATCGACCGCAGCGTGCGCGCGATCGTCGCCCAGGCGCTCTCGGTCTACACGGTGGACGTGGAACGGCTCGCCGCGCTCGAACCCGACCTGCTCGTCACGCAGGTGCAGTGCGAGGTGTGCGCGGTGAGCCTCGCCGACGTCGAGGAAGCGGTGCGGGCCGGGCTGCCGACCCGCCCGCGCATCGTGTCCATGCGCCCGGACGCGCTCGCCGACGTGTGGGCGGACATGCGCGCGATCGCCTCGGCGCTGGGCGTGCCCGAGCGCGGCGTGCAGCTCGTGACCCGGCTGCGCGCGCGCATGCGCGGCATCGCCGAGCGCGCCCGCGGCCGCGCGCGACCCCGGGTCGCGTGCATCGAATGGATCGCGCCGCTCATGGCGGCGGGCAACTGGACGCCGGAGCTGATCGACCTGGCCGGCGCCGACGACGTGCTCGGAAAGGCCGGTGTGCACGCCGGTCCGCTGCGCCTCGAGGCGCTCGCGGCCGCCGACCCCGACGCCATCTTCGTCACGCCGTGCGGGTTCGACCTCGCGCGCACGCGCGCCGAGCTGCCGGCGCTCGCGGCTGAACCCGGCTGGCAGGCGCTGCGCGCGGTGCGCGAGGGCCATGTCTACCTGGGCGACGGCAACGCGCTGTTCAACCGTCCCGGCCCGCGCGTCGTCGAGACGCTCGAGTGCCTGGCCGAGGCGCTGCACCCCGATGCCTTCCGCTTCGGCCACGAGGGGAGCGGCTGGGAGCGGCTGGCGCAGGCGAGGGTGGCGCAGGGCTGACCGCGCGAGCCCGCCGGTGCGTGACGCACCGTCGGAGCCTCCACTATCCTCGCGCGGTGCTGCGCCGCCCGCGTGCCTCGAACACGTCGCCCTGCCGCCCCGCGTGAGCGCCTCGACCGACCCGGCGCTGGAGGCGTTCTGGTCCGCGGAACGGCGCGCCTGGCCGGTCGCGCTCGCGGCCGGACTCGGCGCGTTCGCGCTCTACGCCGCGACCTCGAGTCCGCTCGTCTTCACCGCGGATCCCGCGGAGTTCCAGACGCTCGCGCGCACCGGCGGCATCGCGCACGCGGGCTACCCGGCGTACGTGCGCCTCCTGCAACTCGTGGGCGCGGTGCCGCTCGGCACGCTGGCGCAGCGCGCGAACCTGCTCACCGCCGCGTTCGGCGCGGCCGCGATCGCGCTGCTCGCGTACACGGCGCAGCGCTGGAACGGGAACCGCTGGGCGGCGCTCGCTGCGGCGGCGGCGTTCGCGATGGGCGTCTCGGCCTGGAACGAGGCCACGCTCGCCGGCGTGCACGCGCCGACGCTCGCCGTCGACGCCGCGCTCCTGCTGCTCGCGCTCCGCTACCGCTGGCGACCGAGCCTCGCGCTCGCGGGCGCGGCCGGGCTGTTGTTCGGCCTCGGGCTCACCGGGCATCTGACCGTGCTCGGCCTGGCGCCGCCGCTCGCGCTCGCGCTGCTCGGCGGCCTGCGCCGCGCCGACCGGCCCGCGCGGCACGTGGCGGTCGCGGCGCTCGCGCTGCTGGCCGGGCTGCTGCCGTTCGCCGACACGTTGGCGCGGGACCGGCCCGAACAGCCCATGAACTACCTGCACGACACGCTCGAGCCCGGCGCGATGCCGTTCGCCGTGGAGCGCCCCGACCTGGGCCAGCGCCTCCGGCGCCTCGAGTGGCTCCTCACCGGACGCGAGTGGCTGGAGAACGACCGCCGCGACCTCCCCCGGCTCACGTATCGCGCCTGGCGCGTCGTGTCGGCCGTGTTCCTCAACGATCTCCCGTTCCTCACCTCGTTGCTGGCGGGCGCCGGACTCTTCCTGCTGCTCCGGGGCGGTGGCGCGCCGGCCGTGCTGGTCTTCTCATGGTTCGCGACGGCCATGGTCCTCACCGGGCTCGGCGGCGTCGAGAAGACGCTCCACTACTTCTTCCTGCCCTGCACGTGGGTGCTCGCGCTCGCGCTCGCGGTCGCGCTGGCGAGGCTCGCCGCGCGACGTCGAGCGTGGGCGGTGTTCGCGGGCGCCATCGTCCTCGCGACGCCGCTCGTCCGGCTCTCGCTCGCCGAGCCGCCGGGGCCGCTCGCGCGCTCGCACATGTGGGCGGACGTCTGGGGCATGGCGCCGCGCGCGTGGAGCCCGTTTCGCACGGATCGCAAGTACGACGAGTACGGCCGCGGCGTCATGCAGCGCCTGCCGCCGCGTGCGGTCGTCCTGGGCGGGAAGTGGGAGGAGAGCGCGACGCTTCGCTACTTCGTCTTCGGCGAGCCGCTCAGGCCCGACGTCGACGTGCTCTACGCGGGTGTCGCCGCGCCGCGCTTCGGCCGGCTCCGCGAGGCGGCCGAGCGGGCCGGCCGGCCGGTGTTCTCGACCCGCGTCCTGCCGGGCGAGTTGCCCGCCGGCGTGCGTTTCGAGCCGGTGTGGGACTCCGGCTGGCGCGAGCTGTGGCGGGTCACACGGGACTCGACCGCGGCACCCGGGGGGACGTCCCCGATGCCGCCGAACGCGGCCCCGGGGCGCTGAACCTCCGCACGGACCACGGCTTCAGCCCGCGTGGTCCCGTGCCGAAAACCCCCGGATGGACGGCTGCGCCATGGTCCATGCGTGCCAGTGGCGTGCGCCCGAGGCAACGGACTAGAGTCCGCAGCATCCAATACAAGGTGAGTCGTGCCGGTCCGGCACGCCGCCCATCCCGAGGGACTCCATGAGCGAGACGCACAAGCCGCACGTGAGCGAGACCGAGGCCCGCGCGGTCGCCGAGGGCGCGCGCGAGACCACCTGGGAAGCGCCGTCGTTCGTGCGCGAGCTGTTCCTCGGGAAGCTGGACCTCTCGCTCATTCACCCGTGGCCGGAGCCCGACGCGGAGGAGCAGCAGCGCGGGGAAGTGTTCCTCGCCAAGCTCGAACGCTTCCTGCGGGAGAGCGTGGACGCCGAGAAGATCGAGCGCGACGCGCGCATCCCCGAGGCCACGATCCAGGGCCTGCGCGACATCGGAGCGTTCGGCATCAAGATCCCGCGCGAGTACGGCGGCCTCGAGCTGTCGCAGTACACGTACTGCCGCGCGATGTCGCTCGTGTCCACCGTGAGCAGCCCGGTCGTGGCGCTGCTCTCGGCGCACCAGTCGATCGGCGTCCCCGGACCGGTGAAGATGTTCGGCACGCCGGAGCAGAAGCAGCGCTTCCTGCCGCGCTGCGCCAAGGGCGCGATCACCGCGTTCGCGCTCACCGAGATGGAGGTGGGCTCGGACCCGGCGCGCATGACCACGACCGCCATGCCCACGAGCGACGGCAGCGCTTGGATCCTGAACGGCGAGAAGCTGTGGATCACGAACGGGCCGATCGCCGAGCTCATGGTCGTGATGGCGCGCACGCCCGGCCGCGACGGCCGCCCGGGGCCGATCACGGCGTTCATCGTGGAAACGAGCTGGCCGGGTGTGGAAGTCCCGCACCGCCTCGAGTTCATGGGCATCCGCGGCATCGAGAACGGCGTCATCCGGTTCACGAACGTGCGCGTGCCGAAGGAGAACCTGCTCTGGGGCGAGGGCAAGGGGTTGAAGCTCGCGCTCATCACGCTCAACACCGGCCGGCTGACGCTGCCCGCGACCATGGCGGCCCTGGGCAAGTGGTGCCTCGGCGTCTGCCGCGTGTGGGCGAACGAGCGCGCCCAGTGGGGCAAGGCGGTGGGCAAGCACGAGGCCGTGGCGCACATGCTCGCGCGCATGGCCGCCGACACGTACGCCATGGAGGCGGTGGCGGACCTCGGCTGCCTGCTCGCCGACCGCGGCAAGAGCGACATCCGGCTCGAGGCCGCGCTCGGCAAGCTGTGGAACACCGACGTGGGCTGGGCGCGTTGCGACGACGCCATGCAGATCCGCGGCGGCCGCGGCTACGAGACCGCGCCGAGCCTGGCCTCGCGCGGCGAGCCGCCGATCGCGCTCGAGCGCGCGCTGCGCGACGTGCGCATCAACCGCATCTTCGAGGGCTCGAACCAGGTCATGCGGCTCTTCATCGCCCGGGAGGCCCTCGACCTTCACCTGAAGGTCGCGGGTGACGTGGTCATGCCCAATGTGCCGTTCTCGAAGCGCCTCGCGGGCCTCGTGCGCGCGGGCATGTTCTACACCGGCTGGTACCCGAGCCGCTGGCTCGGCTGGGGCCGCTGGCCGCAGTACATGGGCTTCGGGCCGCTCGCGGGCCATGTGCGCTGGGTCGAGCGCACCTCGCGCCGGCTCGCGCGCCAGCTTTTCCATCTCATGGTCCTGAACGGCCCCGCGCTCGAGCGCAAGCAGGGGCTGCTGTTCCGCGCCGTGGACGTCGGCGCCGAGCTGTTTGCGATGTGCGCCACGATCGTGCGCGCGCAGCGCGACGTGAAGCGCGGCCTCGCCGGGAAGACGCCGTACGAGCTGGCCGACACGTTCTGCCGCGCCGCGCGCCGGCGCGTGGACGCGCTGTTCGACGGCATCGGCTCGAACGACGACGTCCACGACTACCAGGCGGCGCGCGGGCTCCTCGACGGCCGCTACACCTGGCTCGAGCAGGGCGTCGTGCACGCGCCGGTCGTTGGCCCCGACGTGACCGAGCGCTCGGACCGCGCGGCGGGAGCGAGCTAGGCTTCGATCGATATCGCCGCGCGGGCGCTGCTGCGGCCGCGGCACGGGTGCTATCTTTCCCGGGTTCCCCCGTTGCCGAGGAATCCGGCCAATGCGCTCCACTCACCTCGCCGCGCTCGTCGCGACGTCGCTGCTCGTATCCTCGACGCACGCCGGGCCACCGAGCGCGCTGATCGTTCGCCGCTCGCCGGGCGCGCCGGCCGAGACGACGTGGATCGCAGCAGACGGCGCCGGCGTGCGCGTGCTTTCCGAAGCCACCGGCCTCCGGCCGGTGCCGACCGCGACTCCGGCTGCGGGCCGCTGGATCGTGCGCCTCGAGGAGTCGGCGGCTGATGCGGGTGCGGCCGCGTTCGCCGCACGCGTCCAGGCCCGACACGCGCTCGCCGATCGATTCCTGGCCGAGCTCGCGCGGCGCGAGCCCGCGCGCTTCGGCGCCCGCGGCACGGGCGGGATCCGGGTCGTCCGTGAATACGACCGGCTCATCGCGGGCGCGGCGCTCGAGGCCCCCGCGAGCGCGCTCGCCGTGCTGCGCGCCACGCCGGGCGTGGCGCGCGTCGACCCGGACCTTCCCGTTCACACGCTGCTCGACCGCAGCGTGCCGCAGGTGGGCGGCGACCGCGTCCGCGACATCCTTCACGGCACGGGGCGCGGCGTGCGCGTGGGCATCATCGACACCGGCGTCGACTATCACCATCCCGCACTCGGCGGCGCGTTCGGCCCCGGCGCGCGCGTCGCGGGCGGCGAGGACTTCGTGAACCATGACAACGACCCGATGGACGACCATGGCCACGGCACGCACGTCGCGGGCATCGTCGCCGGCAACGGCGGCGGCGTGGTCGGCATGGCGACCGAGGCCACGCTCTACGCCTACAAGGTGCTGAACGAGTATGGCGGCGGCTTCACGTCGGACGTGATCGCGGGGCTCGAGCGCTGCGCCGATCCCGACCACGATCCCGCCACTGACGACCGGCTGGACGTGGTGAACATGAGCCTCGGCGCCTTCGGCGGCGACCCGGATGACGCGATCTCGCACGCGGTCGACGCGCTCGACGCGCTCGGGACCACGGTGGTGGTCGCGGCCGGCAACGCCGGCGGCCTGTTCACGATCGCGGACCCCGCGATCGCGCGCGGCGCGATCGCCGTGGGGGCGACGATGCGTGCGGACACGACCGCCTACTTCTCGTCGCGCGGCCCGGGACCGGACCTGAGCCCCAAGCCCGACCTGTTGGCACCCGGCGACGAGATCGTGTCGGCGGCGCTGGGCGGCGGCAGGGTCGCGATGAGCGGGACGAGCATGGCCGCGCCGCACGTGGCCGGCGCCGCGGCGCTGCTGCGGCAGCTCCACCCGGAGTGGACGCCCGTCGAGGTGCGCGCGGCACTCGTGGGCGCGTCGCACGACGTGGGCCGCGCCGTCTACGAGCAGGGCGCCGGGCGCCTCGATGCGTGGGCGGCCGCAACCGCGACATTGTTCGCGACGCCGACGCGGCTCGCGTTCGGTCGCGTGCTCCCGGGCGGGCCCGACACCGTGCTCACGCGCACGCTCACGCTGCACTCGCGCGCGGCCGCGGGCAGGGAGGTGACGCTGCGCGTGACCCCTGAGCACGCGGTGCCGGGTGTCGACATCGCCGTCACCCCGGCCGCGCTCACGCTGCCGGCCGGAGGCGAGGCCAGCGTGACCGTGAGCGTCGCGTTCCACGCGGCGCGCCCGTCGAACCGCACGCCGCCGTTCGTGGCCGAGGGACTGCTCGAGATCCGGGCGGGCGCCGAGGTGCGCCATGTGCCGTACGCGGTGCACGACTGCCTCGAGCTCCACGCCACGCTCAACGGCTCGGGCGCGTTCGGCGTCGTGCACGACCGCGACCGGGTGTGGCCGAGCAGGGGCTTCTTCGAGCCGGTGTGGCTGCTGCCGCCCGGCGACTACGACGTGATGGCGTTCGGCTCCGGTATCGAGCAGCCGGTGCGGATCACACCCGACCTTCACCTTGCGGCAGACCTCGAGCTGGAGCTGGCCGGGACACCCGCCGATCGCGTGCTCACCTGGGTGATCACCGACGAGTCCGGCCGCTCGCTCGTGCGCCCCAAGATGGACATGGCGATCCGCCACGCGAGCGGCGCCTCGCTCGGGTTCATTGGCTTTCCCATGCCCGGCGAGTCCCGGCTGCCCGAGGCCGGGCCGGACTATCGACTGGAGTGGGCGGCGTACGAGGACGACGGCGCGGTGCGTCACGACATCCCGGGCGCGGTCGACGGGCCGTTCGCGAACGCCGCGGTGACGAACGACCGCTCGCGCCTGCGTCGCTTCACCGAGCATTTCGCGGTGACACCCGGGGATTCCGTGCTCCCGGTCGAGTACCGGTTGCACCCGGACGGCGCGGGCGGCGAGTTCGGCGTCGCGCTGATCGACCCGCGCGCACCCACGACCACGGCCTCCTACGACGTGGTGCAGTGGCGGGCGCCGGCGCCGTACCGCGGGCACTGGCGGCTCGGACGGCTCGACTGGCAGGTCCATCCCGGACCGCTGCTCGGGGCCCCGGGCGACTTCATCGTCGCGACCGGGCCGCCGCTGTCGTTCGATCGCGGCGACACGGTGGGCGTGCACCACGTGCAGCTCTCGGAACCGCCGGCGCTCGCGATCACCGGGAACCGGCTGTCGTTCGGCGACGGTGCGCGCGTGTTCACGGCCGGCATCGCCGCCGAGATGAGCGACTTCGTGATCGCGCCGCGCCCCGGCTTCTCCGGGCGGCTCTTCAGCGACATGCTCGGGACCTCGACCGCCGGGCGGGCCGCGCGCTGGGAGGTGATGCTCGACGACCGCATCGTGGCCGCCGACACGCTCGCGGGCGAGGGCAGCGCGGAGAGGGTCGGGCCCTTCCAGCGCCAGCTGACGCTGCCGCCCGGGACTCGCGGCATGCTGATCGTTCACGCCGCCGAGTCGAACGTGCGCGGGACTCCCAGCCGCACCACCGTGCGCGCCGGCTTCGGGCCCGGGATGCAGCAGACGGTGACGCCGACGCTGGGCTCGTTCGCGGTGATGGCGGGCGGCAGCGTCGTCGACGAGGTGCGCTTCGGCCAGGAACACGCGCCGCACGTGGAGTTCACGGCCAGCTCGCCCGTGGCCCGTGAGCCGCTGGTCGCGGAGCTGTTCTATCGCGTCTCCGACGCTGCCCCCTGGTCACCGCTCGCGGTGAGCGGCGCCAACGGCAGGTTCACGGCGCCGCTCGCTCCCGCGGACGGCCCGGTCTCGCTCCGGCTGCGCATCGGCACGCGGGCATGGGGCACGCTCGAGATGGACGTGGAGCCCGCGTTCTTTGCACACAGCTCGCCCGTGCTGGATGCGCCCGTGCTGCAGATGGTCGCGGACGGCAACGGCGTGCGCGTGGACTGGCGCGTGCCCGCGATCGACGGCCCGCTGGTCGTGGAGCGTTCCGAGCCGGAAGGCCCGTGGCTCGAGTGGGGCGAGGTCATACCCCTGAACGGCGTGGCACGTTATGAAGACACGGGTGTGGTTCCCGGCAAGCGGTACGGCTATCGCCTCGCGGGCGCCGAGGCCGTGGCCTGGGTGCAGGTCCCGGTCGGTCCTCCGCAGCTGGCGCTCGCGATCGCGCCGAACCCTGCGCGCGGCGAGCTCGTGCTGGCGCTGCGCGTGGATCGCAGCGCGCCGATCACGCTTTCGCTCCTCGATCTCCAGGGCCGCGTCGTGACGTCGCGACGGCTCGAAACCCCGGTGCCGGGCGTGCAGTACGTGAGCCTCGTCCCCTCGGGCCGCGTGCCGCCCGGGCTCTACTTCGTCCGCCTCGAGCGCGAACGGGACGTGATCACGAAGCGGGTGACGCTGATCGAGTGAGGGCGCGAACGATCAGCGCATGACCTCGAGCACCGCCACGCCGTCGCCGGGCGCAGGACGTACAGCGAAAACCAGCCGCACGCGCGGCTCGCTCGCGAGCCACGCCTGGTCCAGGAGCGGCGCCAACTGTGGCCGGAGCGAGCGGACGACGTACTCCTCGACCACGATATGCGTGGCGCCGGACGCGCGCGCGTAGCCGAGCAGCACGTCCAGCGACTCGTCCGGGAGCTGGACGTGCGTGCGGTTCGCGAAGAACGGCACGTAACTCTTGCGGTCCATGATCACGGCGTCCGCGGCCGAGTGCGCGGCGAGCCACGCGCCCGCGCCGCGCATCGGCGCCATGGGCCCGTCGTCGAACTGGAGCGCGCGGCGGCCGGCGGGGCCCACCCACAGCAGCACGAAGCCCGCGATCGCCGCCACGGCCGCCGCGAGCAGCCAGCGACGCCCGCGTGGCGCCGCGCCCGCGAGCGCGCCGCCGGCCGCCAGCGCCAGCGCGGGCACGACCAGCTGCGCGAAGCGCAGGTCGGCCGGCGCCGAGAGCAACGGGTACGCGAGCGGTAGTGCAAGAAACGCGAGCCACGGCCCGCGGCCCGCCGCGAACGCGATCCCGGCCAGTGCCAGCAGCAGCAACGGCGCGCTCCAGGCGTCGAGCACCCCCGCGAGCTGTGCCCGAAGTCGCGACGGGTACGCGCGCGCGATCGCGCCGCCGTCGCGCGCGAGCCGCGCGGCGAGCGACGTCGTATCCGCGAACGCGGTGGAGTCGGAGAGCCGCCACTCCGCCGAGCGCGCGTCGGCGAACGGCGCGCGCACGAGCACCGACTTGGGGGTGAGCGACCAGTGGCCCTGCTCGACACGGAGCACGATCGAGTAGGGGAGCGCGACGGTTGCAGCGAGCAGCAACGCGAGCAGGCGTTGGCGCGCGCCGAGCGGCGCGAGCCCCACGGCGAGCGGCGCCACGAGCGCCGCCTCGGGGCGCACCCACCAGGCGGCGCCGAGCAACGCGCCGCCGGCACGCGCGTGTCGCGCCGCGAGCAGCGCCACGCCGGCGAACGCGAGCGCGAGGAACGTCGACTCGGTCATGATCGCGCCGCCGTAGACCGCGAGCAGCGGGTGGAGCGCCACCAGGGTCGCGGGCACCCACGCGAGCCCGCGGCTCGAGCCGCGCCTTGCCGCCCACCAGGTGATCGCCACGAGGATCAGCGAGGCCAGCAGCGAGACAGCGCGCCCCGGCAGTTCGCGCCCCGGCAGCACGAGCGAGGCGAGCGCCACCAGCGCCGGATAGCCGTGATGCGCCGGTGACGGCCCGCGGTGGCCGGCGAGCAGGTCTCCCGCCATCCGCACGTAGAGCGCGGAGTCCATCGTCAGCCCGCTGTTTTTTCCCATGAGCCACAGCCGGAGGAGCGCGCCGGCGAGGAGCGGGATGCCCAGCGAGAAGACCTCGGCGCGGGTCAGGTGGGGACGGGGAGGCGCCGCGCTCGGACGAGCCATGTGCGCGCAGGTTAATGGGTTCACCCTCGCGTCGCATCCAGGAAGCCTGTCATTGCCCCGCGCCCCGGGCTGCGGCACAATGCCGCGCAGCCTGCCAGGGAGGCAGGCTGGGGGCACGGTCTCCCCGGCCGTTCGCCCGCCAAGGAAAGGCAGCTCAACCGCCCTTTCCCACCCAAGGACCCGGGGTCGCAGGCCCGTCCTCCTCCCGTGCCCTCTTCTTCTTCGATCTCGATCAAGCGCAGGCGGCAGATCTTCGCCGTGCTGCTGGGCGCGTTCGCGTTGCTCTCGGCCGCGAGCGTCGCCACGTTCCATCGCCCGGGACTCGATGCCGAGTTCTGGGAGAGCCCGAACGCATGCGGCCCGGTCGGCGCAGGGCTGGCGTGGATGCTGGCGTGGGCGTTCGGCCATGCCGCCGCGTTCCTGGTCCCCGTCGTCGCCGCGATCTGGGCATGGAACCGCCTGCGTGACCACGAGGTGGGGCCGCTGCTCATGAAGACCGCGCTCGGCGCGCTGCTGGTGTTCGAGATCTGCGTGCTGATGGGGCTCGGCGGCGTGGACCGCTGGGACTGGTCGGGTGGTTGGGGGCTCGCGGCATCGCTCGCGCTCCAGGCGTCGCTCGGCGCCGTGGGCTCGTGGGTGGTGGCGAGCGCGCTGCTGCTCGCCAGCACGCTCGCGGCGAGCGAGCTGGGCTTCCACTGGATCGGCGCGATCATGCACGGCGCGCTGGTGAAGCCGGCGCAGGGCGCCATGGCAGCCTACTGCAGTTGGCAGGACGCGCGCACCGAGCAGGCGCGGGTCGCGGCCAAAGCCCAGGCGCGCGGGGAGAAGGCGTCGCGCCGGCGGCCGGCGAAGGCCGCGGCCGTCGCGGTGGCCGAGCCCGACGACGAGGACGACGAGGCGGCCGCTGCGCCGCCACCGCCGCCGCGCATCAGCGGCCGCGGCGACGAGCTGGCGCGAAACGGCGGCCCCGCGAACGAGGTCGCACGGGCGATCCCGGTCCCGGTCATCAAGGCGCTTCCCAAACCCAAGCCCAAGCCGGCGCCCAAGGCGGCGGAGAAGGCCACGGGCCCCGTGCCCACCGAGGCGCTGCCCCCGCTCTCGCTCCTCGAGCTGCCGCAGCAGCCCGAGGACCTGGTCACCACGGCCGACCTCACGCTGCAGGCCAACCTGCTGGTCGCCAAGCTGGCCGACTTCGGCATCGAGGGCCGCGTCACCGAGATCCACCCCGGCCCGGTCGTGACCATGTTCGAGTTCGAGCCGGCCGCGGGCATCAAGGTCGGGAGCATCGTCTCGCTGGAGGACGACCTGGCGCTGGCCATGAGGGCGTCGCGGATCCGCGTGATCGCGCCGCTGCCGGGCCGCGGCACCGTGGGTGTGGAGATCCCGAACCCACGGCGGCGAACGGTGTATCTACGCGAGGTGCTCTCCAGTCAGACCTATGAAAAGAGCGACGCCGCCCTGCGCATCCCCCTCGGCGTGGACGTGAACGGCCAGCCGTTCGTCTCCGACCTCACCCGCATGCCGCACGTGCTCGTCGCCGGCGCCACCGGGGCGGGCAAGAGCGTGTGCCTGAACGCGGTCATCACCGGGCTCCTGTTCCAGCACGACCCGCGCACGCTACAGATCGTGCTCGTGGACCCGAAGATGGTGGAGCTGTCGATGTACAACGGCATCCCGCACCTGGTGATGCCGGTCGTGACCGAGGCCAAGAAGGCCGCGCGGGCGCTGCGCTGGGCGGTGGGCGAGATGGAGAAGCGCTACAAGCTGCTGGCGCAGGTGGGCGCGCGCAACATCAACACGTACAACGAGCGCGTCGCGGGCGGCAAGCTGCCCCCGGCCGAGGGCGAGGACAAGCCACCGGAGCGGCTGTCGTACGTGGTCGTGGTCGTGGACGAGTTCGCCGACCTCATGGTCCAGGTGCCGGGTGAGGTCGAAGAGCCGATCGCCCGGCTGGCGCAGATGGCGCGCGCCGTGGGCATCCATCTCGTGCTCGCGACGCAGCGGCCGAGCGTCGACGTGATCACCGGCGTCATCAAGGCGAATTTCCCGAGCCGCATCGCGTTCCGCGTGGCGAGCAAGGTGGACTCGCGCACCGTGCTCGACATGAACGGCGCCGAGAACCTGCTCGGCATGGGCGACATGCTGTTCTTACCCTCGGGCAAGGCGGACCCGTATCGCGTGCACGGCGCGTTCGTCTCCGAGGAGGAGGCGACGCGCGTGGTGGAGTTCTGGCGCGCGAAGGCCGCCGTCATGACCGCGCCGACGCCGCCGCTCGCGACCGACGTGAGCGTCGTGGAGGAGGAGGAAGACGCCGCCGAGGGCGACGACTTCATGGACGACGAGCTGATCCCCGAGGCCGCGCGCCTCGTGGTGATGCACCACCAGGGCAGCACGTCGCTGCTCCAGCGCCGGCTCAAGGTCGGCTACTCGCGCGCCGGCCGGCTCATGGACCAGCTCGAGCAGCTGGGCGTGGTCGGGCCGTTCAACGGCAGTAAGGCGCGTGACGTGCTCGTGGACCAGAACTGGCTGCAACAGAAGGGCTTCGAGTGAACTCGACGAAGCCCGGTACCGGAGGGCCCTTGCCCGGTGGCCCGCCGGAGGCGGGCAAGGCTCCAACGATCGCGTTCGTGACGCTCGGCTGCCCGAAAAACACCGTGGACAGCGAGCACATGCTCGGCGCGCTGGTGCGCGACGGCTTCCGCACCGTCGGCGACCCCGACGGCGCCGACGTCGCCGTGATCAACACCTGCGCGTTCCTGCAGAGCGCGGTGCGCGAATCGAAAGCCGCAGTCGCGACGCTCTGCGCGCTGAAGGCGCGCCGGCGGCTCAAGGGCGTGATCGTCACCGGCTGTCTCGCGCAGCGCGCGGGCGAGAGCCTGCTCGAGGAGTTTCCTGAGGTGGACGCCGTGCTCGGCACCGGGCGCTGGAGCGAGGTCGTGGGCGCGGCCCGCCACCTGCTCACGGGCCGAAGCGAGCGCGTCGTGCACCGCGAGGACCCGGGCGGCGCGCTCGAGCCGGGCAGCCCGCGCGCGCTCAGCACGCCGCGCCACATCGCGTACCTGAAGATCAGCGAGGGCTGCGATCACCGCTGCACGTTCTGCATCATCCCGCAGCTGCGCGGGGACCAGCGCTCGAAGCCGCTCGAGCAGCTCGTGAGCGAGGCCCAGGCGCTCGCCGCGACCGGCGTGAGGGAGCTGAACCTGATCGGCCAGGACACGACGGCGTGGGGCACGGACCGGCCGGGCGGGCTCGAGCTCGCGGATCTTCTACAGGCCCTCGACTCCGTCTCGGGGCTGACCTGGATCCGCGTTCAGTACACGTACCCGCGGCTGTGGAGCGACCGGCTGATCGAGACCTGGGCGCGGGCGAAGCGGGTCGTTCCCTACGTAGATATCCCGCTCCAGCACATCGCGCAGGACCAGCTCCGCGCCATGGCCCGGGCCATGACCGAGCGCGACACGCGCGCCCTGGTGCGCCGCGTCCGGGCCGGCATCCCCGGCGTGGCGCTCCGCACCAACTTCATCGTAGGGTTCCCCGGCGAAACGGACGAACACTTCCAGGTGCTCCTGCGCTACCTGGAGGAGGAACCGTTCGAGAACGTGGTGGTGTTCGCGTACGAGCGCGAGCCCGAGACGCCGTCGTACGCGATGACGCCGCGCGTGCCGCTGAACGTGCGCCGGTCGCGGCGCGCGACGCTGCTCGCGCGCCAGCAGGCGCTGTCGCGCGACCGGCTCGCGCGACGGATCGGCGAGCGCGTGCAGGTCATGATCGACGGCCCCGCGGGCCGCGGCCAGTGGGCCGCGCGCACGGCGGGGTCGGCGTGGGAAGTGGATGGAGGCGTGGTGGTGGACGGTGCCGGGCTCGTGCCCGGGCAGCTCGCGACGGTGCGTGTCACCGGCGCGGCGGCCTATGACCTGTTCGCGAGCGTGGAGCCGTCCGCCGATCCCGCGCTTCCCATTGTCGGCTGAACGAAGGGGATATCCGGATGCGAATGAAGCATAGGGCGCTGCCCGCGCTGGTGTTGCTGCTGCTCGTGCTGGCGCCCGCGGCGGAGGCGAAGAAGTTCCGTTACTCGAGCGGCCCGAAGCCGCCCGAGGATTCGACGCTCGCGGTGGCGAACTCGTACCTCGAGCCCGTCGTGCGCTCGAAGGGGCCGCGGGTGCCGTACACGAACCTGCAGCTCACGATGTTCGTGGCGGACACGGCGGTCTCCCGCGCGCTCTCGACCGCGGTCGTGGACTCGGGCACCCACGCCGTGCTGGCGCCCGCGCGCGACCACCCGCTCAACTTCGTGCTCGAGCACGCGATGCTCAAGGCGCTCGCGCGTCGCGGCGTCGACGTGACCGTGCGCCACGGGGCGATCCCGGACGACAGTCTCAAGTTCCTGTTCGGCAACCCCGGCGACCCGGTGGTCGAGTACACGCTCGGCTCGGCGAAGGTCACCTACCTGCGCTTCGTCGGCATGCTGCCCGGGCGGGTGAAGATCGAGCGCCAGTCGCTCGTGACCGGCAGCATCACCATGCGCGATCCGAACACCTCGCGCGTGCTGTGGACCGGCGACCTGGGCCAGAACTTCGTGGATCGCTTCCCGCGCGGACAGGTCGCGCTGGTCGAGGAAGAACGCTACCCGGACCTCAAGGGCGAGATCCCGCAGCGCAACCTGGACAAGGTGCTGGAGCCGGTCCTGGTCGTGCTCATCGTCGGCGGACTCGTGGCGCTGTTCTTCCAGAATCGGCCGTGAGGCACGACCTCGAGGACCGGACCCAGACACCCCGAAGCTCCCCGGGAAGGAGACGCATGCGACGCACCCGCGCGCTGGCGGCGTGGGCGGTGCTCGCCGGCCTCGCGGCCGCGATGGGCCTGTTCCCGGGCTGCGGCGGCTCGGTGCTGCCGCAGGTGCACGACGAGGGCGGCCGCCTGGACCTCGCGCGCCGGCTCTACGCCAAGGGCGATGCCGCGCTCGCGGTCGAGGCGCTGGCGCCGTTCTCCACCTCGGGCAGCGGCGCCGCGAACGTGGACGAAGCGGTCTACCTGCTCGGGCTCTGCCACCTGAAGATGAAGGACTACGGCGCCGCGCAGGGCGACTTCGAGCGCATGCTGCGCGACTACCCCGAGAGCGACTCGGCGCCGGCGGCCGCGTTCCGCCAGGGCGAGGCGCTGTGGGGGCAGTCGCGCGGTCCCGACTTCGACCAGGAGTACACGCTGCGCGCGCTCGACCAGTGGATGTCGTTCCGCCGCGACCATCCCGACCACTGGCTCGCGCCGGAGGCGACGAAGCGCATCGGCGAGGCGCGCACGCGGCTCGCGACGAAGCTCTTCCGCACCGCGGACCTGTACGTGAAGCTCAAGGAGTACGAAGCCGCGCGCGGCTACTTCCGCGACGTCATGACCGAGTACTCGGAGACTCCGCTCTACGGCGACGCGATGATCGGCTGGGCGATCGCGAGCGCGCGGATCGGCGAGCGCGACACGGCGATGGTGCTGCTGCAGAACATGCATGAGGAGTACAAGGGCACCGACCTCGGGAACAAGGCCGCGCACACGCTGAACGAGATGAAGCACTGGAAGTGGGGGGTGCAGAAGAAGCGGCGCCACAACGCGCCGAACGAGCCGCCGCCGCCGTCCACGCCGCAGACGTCGGGCGGCATCGGGCCGTGAGCGGCGAGCGCCCGCCGCGTCCCCGGCGCCGGGCGAGCCGCGGGCTCGGTGCCGGCGCGCGCGCACGAATCGCGATCTTCGGTGGCACGTTCGACCCGCCGCACTTCGGTCACCTGGCGCTCGCGGAGTGGGCGCGCGTCGAGCTGCGCCTCGACGCGGTGTGGTTCGTCCCCGCCGGCACGCCGCCGCACAAGCGCCGCGGCTCGCCGAGCGCGGCGCGACACCGGCTGGCGATGATGCGGCTCGCCGCGCGCGGCAACCCCGCGTTTCGCGTCAGCACGCTCGAGTGCCGCCGGAGCGGGCCCTCGTACACGGTCGACACCGTGCGCGCGATCGCGCACGCGCACCCGGGAGCGAAGCTGTATCTGATGATGGGCGCCGACACGTACGCCACGTTCGGCGCCTGGCGTGAGCCGGACGCGATCGCGCGCGCGGTGACGCTGGTCGTGGCGCTGCGCCCGGGCAGCCGGCGAGCGGGCGGCCGGGGCGTGACGTGGCTCGCGAACCCCGCGCTCGACGTGTCCTCGAGCGCGCTGCGCGCACGGGCGGCGCGCGGCCGCTCGCTCCGCTACCTGGTCCCGGACGCGGTCGCGCGCTACATCGCGAGCCACCGGCTCTACGGCGCCACGCGCGCGTGAACTACCGGCCGAAGGAGTTCTGGGAGCAGCGGCTCGCCGAGCAGTTCGACGTGCGCGGCACGGGCGAGACCGGGCTTTCGCTCGCCTACAACTCGGCGTGCTACGCGCTGCGCGCTGAAGTCCTGACGCGTGCGCTCGCCCGTGCCGGCATGGCGCCCGCGGGTGCGCGGGTGCTCGACGTGGGCTGCGGCACCGGGTTCTGGACCGAGTACTACAGCGCGCGCGGCGCGCGTTACACCGGCGTGGACATCGCGCAGGTGAGCGTCGATCGCCTCGCCGCGCGTTATCCCGCGCAGCGATTCCTGCGCGTCGACGTGAGCGACGGCGTGCCCGACGGGCCCTACGACATCGTCAACGTGTTCGACGTGCTCTACCACATCACCGACGACGCCCGCTGGGAGTCGGCGCTGCGCGGGCTCGCGCGCGCACTCGCGCCGGGCGGCCTCCTGCTCGTGACCGACCGCTTCTCGGGGGGCGGGCAGCTGGCCGAGCACAACGTCATGCGGCCTCTCAAGCGATACATGGAAGTGCTTTCGGCACAAGGACTCACGCGCGAGCAACTGGTGCCGACCCACGTCCTCCTCAACAGCCACCTCGGCCCGTGGCGCTTCGTCAACCGCTGGCCGGCGCTGCTGCTGGCGCTGGATCGCGCGCTGCTCGGGCTCGGGCTTGGGAACGACTCGCGCACGAACAAGTTGCTCGTCTGCCGCCGCCGCAACGCCTAGAAGTAGGTTGTGCTGTGAAGATTGTTGCTGGCTGGGCCCGTGGCCTGCCGTCGCCGCGCTGCCATGGCAGCGCGGCGACGG
>Ga0207670_10000149_pt1 | contig 46242 bp, 64 predicted proteins | sample KBSS23HmetaG_FD_184339 | JGI IMG/M metagenome (GOLD analysis project Ga0207670, IMG submission 184339) | Switchgrass rhizosphere microbial communities from Kellogg Biological Station, Michigan, USA - KBS S2-3H metaG (SPAdes) (version 2) | ecosystem: Host-associated > Plants > Roots >... | reverse complement strand
TGCATAAGCTCATTGGTGATCCTTTCGATTTCTGCGTGTGGAACATTTGTACCACGGACATTCGCGGGCTTAGCTTTGAAAGCCCTAACGTTATCGTCAAACCCGCCGTCAGGCACTTCCTCGGCGGGCGTCGTGGACAAGCCAGCGTCAATCAGGACCACGACATGCGCGAAAACCCCACGGCATGTGCGGCTTATGGCGCGAGTCTGAGCCATTGCTTTGCCAGCGTATTCGGCCCGATTCTTCCAAGTCGGGTTGCCTTTGCGGTCCTTTTCGTCAAAGCCAACGTAGCCTTCCCCGGTGGCGATGATCTCGCCATGAGAGTTCCGCAACACGCCTTTAGCCTTGTAGCCGATATGGTTGCCTTGATTGTCGTAAACCCGTTCAGCATCCTCGGCCCCAGCAAAGCAGCCGTGAGCCGTGGCGATGGACTCCCACCCCTCGACGCGGACGAACTTGCGCCCTTGAATCTCGCAGGCGGTCTTCAGGACGATCTCGCGGCAGATTCCAGCCACGTCTGTTGCCCGCCGCATAAGTGCCTGGGGACTGCGAGGTTCGTCCATCACGGACGGCATTGGCTCAATTCGTTGGAGTGCTTGGGTTTCGGTGTTCATAGGTCATTCTCCGATAATCAGTGATAACGCGCCTGCCTTGTAATACAGGAAACAGACAAGCACGATTGCAACGATAGTCGTCCACGCGCCTTTGTAACCACTCGGTTCCCTTGCAGGACGGCCATCAAAATCCTCTTTTAGCGTGCGAAATAGCGTTAACGCCACGAACGCCAAGAGAATGATCTGGCTGGCAAGTTTCATAGGTCTTCTCCGCATTCACGGCGTCGGGCTTCTTCCCAGCGCAATCGCTGATCCTCATACCAATACCGCCACCACGCCTCGTCTTCCTCGTCATCGCGGCGCTCGCGGCGATCTATGTCCGAAAGCCGGGTCCCGGGTGGCAAATCGTCGCGTCCTGGTAGAGCATTCATGTCACGCTTTAACCTATCGTTTTGAAGGCTTGCGCCTGTTTGTGTCTCCCATCGCAAACGCTAAAAGTGCGATGTTGAAGTGACAACGATTTGCAACGGTGATTTTGGCCTTAAAGCGTGACATTAGACTCCTGATTTTCGGCTTTTAGCTTGGCGCAGGCGATTCGCTTCTTTTTTCCGAGATTCAGCGCAACGATAGCAGAATCGTTTTCGTGGTTCCAAGCCATTCACGCCGCACTTCGGGCACACACGATCTGGTTGCGATGGGACGTTGGAAGCCCGCTTGTAATCGCGGATTGCCTCGTCAAATTCCTCGTGCTCTTTTGCGGTCTGAAGTCCCGGCCAGTTGGCGCGACCCATCGGCATGACGCATTCCTCAAAATAGGCGCAGCGCACGCCATTGGTTTCAAGCACGCATTTGGCTCGCGGCACGCATCGCGGAATCTTCGCGTCCCACGCCCGTGCTATCTCGAATCGGCGTTGTTCCTTGGTCAATTCGGCAGGAACTATTTCAATGAGTGCGCCCATGCACGCGCCATCTTGCCAGTTAGCGCAGTGAAGTTTTGCGAGTCCGTAAGGTGTCATGGCAGTCCATCCTTGACGGCATCGGCCATCACGTCGCGCCGGTCGCGCCAGTGGTCGGCGGGCAAATCATCCTTGCCGGGCAAATCATCGCCGCAGACGCAGGGCCGTTGCCAGCAGGCTTCGCAATAACCCAGTTCCAGCAGCATAATGACGTGGCGTTTGGTGGCGCTCATAGCCCGTTCAGCCAATAGAAGTAATCGACGAGCGGTTTGAATCCGCGCTCGTAGGTGTCCAGCCAATCGGTTTGAATGTCCACCTTGACTTCGCCGGGATTGGTCGTGCTGACGTAAAGGTTGGCTGTCTGAATGTTCGGGATGGGGCTGTCGATGCAGGCTACCGCTTTCGCATAACTGGCCGTCTGGAGCCGATGCTCGTGAAAACTGCCATATTTCGGCAGGTTTTTGCTGGTTTTCGTATCCCAAACCGTCGTCAAGCCGTTGCCTTGGGTGAGCGCATCGAGTTTGCCGGCGTAGCGGTCCCCGACCACAATGCGCTCTGTCTGTTGCACCTCGCCGGTCTTGAGGATCGCTTCGAGCGCAGGCTTTACGAACGCTTCCATGTCCACGGCAACACCATGACCAGCCAGCGCCAGCTCGATAGCAGCATGAATGCGCGTGCCCAAATCGCGGGCCGCTTGCGCTTCCTGGTCCTGCTGCTTTTCCTCATGCAACACCCGGTTCACGAACGCATCCAATTCCTCACCGGGATTGCGCGGTGTCGTGAGCACTGCCAATGCTGATTGCTCACAAAGCCAGTCCACCAACGCGGGCTTGTGTAGCACCTTGAGAATTGTGGTCGTGCTGGGCAACCAATCGTTCTCACGCGCATCACGGATTGTCACCGGACGCGGACGCCCGGTGGTCTTGCCGATAATCTCGTATCGAGGCGAACCATCGCGCCCGTACCAGTGGCTATCGAGTCGGCCTTGTGTTCGTGCGGCTGTAGTCACGCAATTTCTCCCGCCTTCTGCACGCGCAGATTGGCCGGCGCGTGGTTGTCAGTATCGCCGTCGAGATGATGCACAACCTCCACAACCGCCGCCTGTGCTTCCTGGTGCGGCTCGCCACCGCACACAACCCGCGTGCGCTCAATCTCGACGAACTCGCCGGTCTCGCTCTCGCTAACTTCCTTCTTCGGCACGCGCTCTTTATAATGCTCGACCCGACATGACGGCGGCAGGCCATTGCAATAGACCGTCACGCCGATGCCATCGGTCAGCTTGCCGGAAAGCACGGTGCGCGGCTTGTCCTCTGGCCAGATTGATTTGTCCCGCTTCTGAATGCCCAGCGCCCGGAATATCTCCTGAGCCTCGGCGTAGCTCTTAACGCCGTGAATGGCGATTTGGGTATCCGGATGATGTGCGTATCGGCGCACGTTCAACTCAACGCTGTGGCCGAATGGCAAAAGCGCGTCGAGTATCCTGGTGAGCGAGTTTAGCTTTGCTATGGTGTTCATGTCTGTCCTTTGGTTGGTCTGTTGTCTGTCTCCTGGCAAATGGCCGATTCAATCGCGTCCATGCGCTCATTGATCGCGGCCAAAATGTCGAGCAATCGGCTCGCGATTATCTCCGGGCTTTCCGTCGCGTCGAGCGGGAAGCATTGGATCATGTCGCGGATTTGTTGTGATCGTGCGTCCATAAATCAACTCTCACGGTCAAACCGCCTCAGCAAATCCGCGAGCCGGTTCCGCATCGCGGTATAAGCGCCCGCCTGCAACTCCGCGTTCAACGCGCGCAAATGCCCGACCACATCTCGCATCTCGGGCCGCTCCGCAAGCACGCCCTTGAGCATGTTGTTCTCGGCGCGGAGGTCCGTAATCGTTTCGGTATCTTCGGCCATGTATTTTTCCATCTCGTGAATCTGCCGCACCACATCGCTCTCGCCGTCCATGATTGGCCGCATGTTCACCGGGTTGCGAAGGTTGCTCATATCAATTGCCTTTCTCCGGCGCCAGCGCTGCGCCCATTGTTGCGCCTCGTCCGTCGAATCGAACACGCGCCAGATTCCATCCTTGCCGTGGCTCAGGAAACGCCTGTCTTCCAGTTCGACGCCATACCCGCGATAAGGTGGGGTTTTCCTGGCCACGGCGGTTAGCGCCCACGCCAGCTTTACTCCGATTGTTTTCATATCAATTGCCTTTCGCCGTGCGCGGGTCATTTGGCCAGAAGCCATGTCTGCCTGATCTTCCGATGCGACACGCGGCACTTGCCAGCTTTCTCCAGCGCCTTCCAAGTCGTTTGCCCCGCTTGCACAGCATAACAAGCGGCCTGATAGCATGGCGAACAAAGCCCTCGCGCCCGGATTCGGGCAGACGAGCAATCTGGATTAATGCACTTCGTTTCGGTTTTCATCTCGCGCTCAATTTGGCAGAATTTCAAACACACGTCAACAATTAATTTGACACAAACAAACAATCCTGTAAATTCCCCCCGTGGACGCGAACCCCACAGCACCAAAACAAATCTGCCGCGCGTCGCCCGCGTCTGGACTGCATCGCGGTCCAGGTTCGCCGCTGGCGGTGGCGCGGCTTTTTAGGAGAGAGAAGTTATGAGCAAAGCAACATTCCTTGAGACCAGGCGGCTCGTTCGCGATGCGGACGCATTATTTGAGCGAGCAGCGCGGGCGTGGGTTCGGGGCAACAATTCAGGCGACAATGACGTGATGCGCCGATGCAACAAACAATGCGACGATTACAGGAACAAGGCCGAAGCACTGCTAACGCCTTTAGGCATTGCCGTCGATTATCCCGGCCTTTATCCGTCGTTCACAGTCGGCGGGTTCGGCTATCATTCGACGGAAAGCGCGGTCTCGGCTGCGCTCGCAACCGAAGCCCTCGCTCAGAAAGGCCCGCTGTGAATGCTCCTACCGTCGATCTCAAGAAACATTTCATGGGCACTCCCGGCCCTTGGACGCATCAAACCCACAAGTTAGGCAATCCCGCGTTCTATAACGTGGAATTGGTTGTCTCGGAAGTCCGCGAACATCCAACGCCGGTTTGCGAGATGATCCAATCGACTGAGGCTTGGGCAAATGCCCGCCTCTGCGCTGCTGCGCCGGATTTGCTTAACGCTTGTCTTGCGCTGCTGACATTCATTCAAGCTCGAAACATCACTTGGCGCAGCGATGATCCATACGCCAAATCCGCCGTCGAAGCAGCGATTTCGGCAATTAACAAAGCAACCTGGCAAGCTATTGAATGAAAACGCTCGTCGCCTCAACACGACTCAAGCCTTCCGAGATTCGCAAACTCAATCGCATTGCGAAGCGTGAAGGAATGAAAAACCGAGATGAATTGATTGCCGAAGTATTGAGGCTTGTCATCAAAGTCCTGCGCTGACATGAAAGCCCACCAATGCCGCGAATCGGATGTTTGCTCATGCTCGCTCACCGCGCTCGAACCAAACGAGCGTTGCCCGATTCACGGGGCAGGCATTTTCCCGCCGCGTTGCGCTGAGTGCGGTCGTTTCCTGCCGTGGAAATGGCGAGAACGCGAGCCAGACACAATCACGGTCGAAGATAATGGCTCGCTTTGGTGATGATCGCTTGACCGAATCGGATTCGCCTCTTGACATCGCAAGCGCCGTGTGCGAAATGTAGCGCGTGCAAAGTCAGACCTGCATGAATCCAATCAACTCTTTGCCGCGCTCTATCGCGTCCCTTTGCTCTCAGCATCGGGGTCTGACCGCGATAGTTGCGCGGCTCTAAGGAAGTCCGTATGACCACAAGACAGCATCGCTTGGCCCGTATCGCCAAGCAACGCGCCGAAGCAGATCGCCGCGCTCAATTCAAATGCGAACCCAAAGTCTGCCAGCAACTCAAACGGCTCAAAGCCGGCGTCGAAATCCAAACTTGGGGAATTGCCAGCGATAACTCGCTTATCTTCGCCGGCGTGCATTTCGTTCCTGAAATCACGGCCCGCTGGCTCTATCGCCTCCTCACCAATTGGCAACGCTGGCGCAAGTGGTACGATTCACTCCCAGAAAACCGCAACCGCGATTATCCCGCAAAGCATGATCCGCGTGTCGCGTTCATCGGCGCTCACCCCATCGACGCGCCAAAAGCAATCCGCTGGCTCAAACAACCGCAAACCCCTGCCTGATCCTGCCATGAATGCTCAACACTCCAATCCAGACTTGGCGGCCTTGCTTAATCCCGCAATGCCCAAGCTCGAACCATTACATTTCACCGACCAGTTAGAATCTAACGGACAGGCGATTTATCTCGTCAGCGCAACCGATGGGGATGGACAACGGTTCCACGATGTCCGCTTTCATCCCCCAATCAGCGATTGGCAAACGGCGCATAACTACGCCCATTTGTTCGCTTGTGCTCCTGAGCTTCTTAAACATCGGGCAGCATTGCTCGCGGCTTGCAAGGCTGCTTTGGCGATATGCCCGCCTTTCGAGGAATTAAGCCCGCCAGCAACCGAAGTGCTCAACTTGTTGCTCGAAGCGATTGCCATATCCGAAGCCTAATCCCCGCCAACCCACACAAGCCCCGTGGCCTTCGCCTCGGGGCTTTTTTCACGCTCTGGCCTCATCAAGCGGACCTCTGACTCTAATCCCCCCGCTCGCTCCTCCCGCGTTTAGGGCATTCCTGCATTCACGCCGCTCCCTTGGACCCTTGCTCCCGCCCAAATCCTCGCCCAATCCCGTTTACATGCGCTCTTGACCCGCTCTGACCCTTGGTTTAAGCCTTTGGCATGGCTTCAGAGGCTTCCATAGCAGCTGCCACAGACCCGATTGATGGCAAAGTCCGCGGTAATGCCGGACGTATGCAAGCGTATCGCCTTCGCGAAGTTGCCTTCCGCTTCGCCCTCGACGTTGCCGGCGTCACAATCGCCAATCCCGACGAAGCCCTTTGCTCGCGCGCCCGTGACTTCGCTGCCTGCGTCAAAGCCTGGACCGATACCAACGTCCAGGCCCGCATCGCCAACGGCACGCCCTTACCCGGTTCACTGCGCCCGGAGCGCAAGCCCCGCACACCCAAGCGCCGCGCTCCCGTCGCACCGCTCGGACCCGCCAAGCCCAAGCCCGCGGTGCAGGACCACAGGACCACAGGACCACAGGACCACGGACCTGCGCCGGCGCCCGGTAGCACTGCGCCCTAGTCGCGAGTGCTGCGACCGGAGGAGCAACGCGCGCGGCTCGCTTGGCCTGGCCAGGAATTTCGCACTTGAGGACTCTCTTATTCTCTGGCCTCGTCTAGGCGGGGTGCCGGTGGGAGCCCCCTATTGGAATCGCGTTCGGTCGTTGGAGTCCCGCCTTTAGCTGGAACCCAATTTTTGGAATGAGCCAAGAGCATGGAGTTGCTGGAGACATTGTGAAAAGCAATCTGCCTCTGAGTCTGCTTCTGTCTCTGTCTCGGTGAAAATTAACGGTTTTTCCAGGAACTTTCCTTGACTTTTCCAGACTTTTTCCAGAACATGAGAGAAATCTTATGGCAAACAGTGGATTTACATTGTTGTGGAGCAGCATGTTGGATTCGAGCATATGGATGGAGGACGCGCCTACGAGAATCGTGTGGTTCACGCTGCTGATGATGAAGGACGACGATGGGATGGTAAAAACGAGCAGTCCGAAGGTGATTTCGCACAAGGCTCGGGTGAGCGAGGAGGAGGCGCGGAAGGCGTTGGAGAAGTTCTTGGCACCGGACGATGATTCGCACCTGAAGAACGACGCTGGTAGGAGGGTGAGACAGGTGGATGGAGGGTTGCAGATAATCAACCATGAAGCGTATCGGTTTTCGACTGAGGCGAAGCGGCTGTTTTGGCGTCAGCAAAAGGAGGAGAAGAAAGCGAAGCAAGCGCGGCAGATTGAACTGGCGAAGCAGGGCAGGCTGCGGGAGCCGCGGAAGAAGGCGAGCAAAGGGCCCCTGGGTGGCGAGCGGACATTCGACCAGCGTGTTGGAGACGGGGCAAGCCCGGAGGAATTGGACAAACTGACCGACCGAGAGAATTGACATGCAAGCCGAACTTTTCACGGTGGAACAGGTTCCCGACGCCTTTGACGGCCAGGAGGAATGGCGGACCGTGGTGGGGTTTATCCGCTACGAGGTGTCGAACATGGGTCGATTCCGGCGCAAGGCAACGGGCAGGATTCTAAAAGGTTGCAGGTCCGAGACCGGCTACTGGAATATCGGCATGATACGGGACGGCAAGCTGCACACGAAGCTGGCGCATAGGGTAGTGGCGCTGGCGTTTCTGGAAAGGCCGTCAGAGAAGCACACGCACGTCAACCACAAGAACAAAGACAGGCACGATTTCAGGGCGTCGAATCTGGAGTGGATGACGCCATCGGAGAACCAGACTCACGCACTGGCAGCGCCCTGAATTTTCATTGTTAACGTTACCAGAAATCGTGAGGGTTGCAGCATGGACGCCAGAGCGCGCGTCAGTCGGAGGCGGGGCTAGGGCGCTGTCGCGGGAGTTGGGGGTTCGGCGAGTGTTTCTTCATACGTGGCATCGAAGGTGCGCTTCATAAACTGCCCACAGATTTCGCAGCGCGGAGGATACGGCCAGCCGTGGACCGGGCAATCTTCATCCGGCTCCAGCGCCGTTAGCGAGCAACAGCACGTTCTGGATTCACGGCAGACGTGAAATGGCGCACTCATTGCTCCTCCCTGAGCCTCCGCACCGCCTCATCCGCCTCCGCTCTGGCCAGCGCCTCCTGCTCCGGCGTCGGCGTGGCGCTGCCGCAGAGAATTCCGATGCGCTCCTCTCGCCTGTAGCGCCATTCGGCAGCAAGCTCGTCTTTGGTCCAATGGAACGGGTTCATGCAAGGAATAAATCGTAAAGCCATTGGCGAAGCGAACGGCGTGGAGGTCTTGGAGGTTTTGGATGCCATTCACGCAACTCAGTGCCACAGTGGTCTGACCAACGCACAGCAAGCGAACAGTACGTGCTAAAGCGTGAGCAATGATCGCAGGCTGGAACAAGGTTGGATGGCTTGCGATGTATGCACGTTCCACAAGAACGCACTGGCGAATTAAGATAGGTCTGAGTCATCGCAACACGATGGTTATGGGCAAGAGCGACGGGTCGCGATGCGCGGCTTGCAGGCGGGCTTCGTGTATGACGCGAGAATAGCGGTATTCTCTATCTGGCATTTGCACCCGTCCGTACATCCAAACGATACCGCGCTTTCCGGTCTGTCGCTTGATGGCACGGTGAAGCAAGCATCCGCACGGCTTATCGTGATCCAATCCCCGCTTCCAATCCTTGCGAGTGATCGTTATGGTCATGGCACAGCCTCCAGGTTCTCCTCGAAGTATTTCTTGGCCACGAGCCATTGGTCAGCGTGGTTCTTGGGGTTTCTGGCGATGAAATCGCCTTCCTTCGGAGAGCCGTTAGCAACGTCCGGCGCTGAGATGCTGATACCCACCATGTCCTCTCCGGGCACGTATGGTCGCAATTCGCTCAGTCCTTTTCGTCGGTATTGCTTCCAGTTGTTCATGGCTTGGCGGAGGTTAGTTTCGGTGGTCATGGCACCAATTCTTCTACGAGGCTTGGCTTGGGTTTCAGTGCTTCTCGGGCGATGGCCTGGAACCAGTCGGCGCGTCCGGGGCCGTTGCTTTCCTTCGTGTAATTCTCCGAGATGATCTGAAGCCCAGCGCGCAACCTCTGGTTCTCCTGCGTGAGCGCGGTGGCGCGTCCCAGTGCCTCGGCAAACAGGGCTTTGAGTTGCTCGCGATCAGCCGTCATTGCCCGGCGCACGAATGATTCGGCGGTTGGCGCTTCTTGTGTCGCGTCGGTGCTCATTCAGTAGCCTTTGCTCGCGAGCTGGTCACAGAGTACGCGTGTCGAGATGCCATCCGATCAGGAACGTGACCCGCTTTCGTTGCCGCGAGTAAAACGCCGGACGCGGATCAATGATTCGCGCCAAAATCATCGGGTCGCCCTTAGCGCGTGAGTTGTCTGGCAGAATTCCGAACTCGTCGAAAATGTTCAGCGCCATCGCCCGCGAAGTCGCAGTCATGATCTGCGGCTTGGCCATGATGACCGGGAAATCAATTTCCTCGTTGATGCTGTCGGCGGTCCATTTCTCAACTGCGTTTCCTTTGCCATCGTCGTCAATGATTTTTTTCACAAACGGCGCTGGATTAACCCATTTACCTTCGCCTTCTGGCAGTGCTTTTGCTTCGACATCTGGAATCTGAGATTGGTAACTGACCAGATTCCACGGCACAGATTTCCGATCAGTCCGCACCGTGAACAATTGCAACGGCATGTTCGGAATGATCGTGTATCCAGCTTCGAGCGCGGAGAGCATCTTCGCGTAGAACTCGGCGCGCTTGCGGAACAGATCGGCGGCGCGTTTGAACGGGCCGCTTTTCCATTTATTCTTGATTGCGTGCTCAAGGTTTTCCTCACTCTCGGCCTGCTCGCGTTTCATCAGCGCGATCTTGCGCTTGCACCAGTCGATCAGCGCGTTTTGGCAGAGTTGGAATTCTTCAGGGATGATGGCGGTCAACTCGACGTTTCCGCCTTCGGTTTGCTGGACCGCTGGAAGTGTTTCAGTATCGCTCATAAAAAGATTTCGTCGCGTGGAAATCCGAGTAAGGGAATGCCTCATGGTGAGGCCGCGACGAAACCAAAATCTAATTCCGATACTCGAATTTCCGAGTCACGTTTCGCATAGGCCACGCGCCCCGTCAAGCGGAATCGCTCGCGTAGTTTCTGGCGTAAATCCCTTCCACGCTATCCGGCCCGCCGATGCCCTTCCGCACTTGGCGCAACTCGCCCTTGCGAACATACGAAGCGCACATGGCCCGCGCCTGCGCCATGCTCATCGCGCCCGCCGAAACTTTGTTCACGACCGCAGCAAGGTCTTGCGCCGAAAACGTGCGGCGATTCTTGGCCAGCCGGCGCAGGAGCGTCACGCGCCAGCCGCGCACGCGGGCGGTCTTGTGCCCAGTCGGGATTGTGCCGTGGTCGAGGGTCATGCGGCCTTCCTGCGCTTGAATTGCTTTTTCCAATCCGCGTAGCCCGGCGCCGGCGCGGTGCTCTTGAGCGACATGATCGGCTGCGCGTAGGCGTAGGTGCAAGGATAGGCGGGATTGAGCGCCAGCCTCGCCCGCAGATGCGGGAACGCCGGGAGTCGCCGCGTGATTTTCCGCTCGCGCGTCATGGGTCGTCGGACTTGGCGTGGTCTCGCGCCCAGACGCGCTGATACTCGCGCTGGATGTCGATCCATTCGGTGATCTGCCCGTATTGCGCGTAAAAGTTTCCAGCGCCGTCGTCGCAAGCCTTGGTGGTTTGATTGCCGTCGTTGCTCGGAACCGTGACAAAGATGCGGACCGATTCGCAATGCTCGGATAGAGCCGCGACATGCTTTTTAATCATGGCTTGGAGTTCTTCGGTGTTCATGGCTCGTCGTGCCGGTGCGAGCGGCCTACCCCGCTGGAGTCGCCGGAGGGGTCTCTGGGCGAGGTCGCGGCGTGCCAGTGGCCGCACTCACATTGCCATACCTTGCTCACATAGCAGCCAGGGCCATTGGCCGCAATAAACGCGAGCAGGTCTTTGAGCGTCGCCAGCGCCGGGAGATTCGTCTGGGTGCAGATCATTGGTCCGTGCTTCCACCGCGCCGATTCAAGAAACACGCCGTCGGTCATGGTGTCGCGGGGCCGGTGGTCATGGAAAATCTTTCATGGCGATGACGATTCCTCGGCAATATTTCTCGCCCTCTTCCATGATGTCGAACGTGGCGTGCGGCACTTCGGTTTTGTAGGTCCACGAATAGCCCTTTTCCTTGCACCATAACGCCTCGATAATCGCTGCCTTTGGTTCGCGTTTGAAATAATCCTTAAGCGCCTCGTCGTCGTCGCTGATGTTCTCTCGTTCTGGCAACAGTCCTTTTCGGTCCACCTTGAACTCGCCGCCATTGTAGCATCCAAATTCGTCATTGAAGGCACCGCGAAATTCAGCGTTATCATCGGAATAACCGAACACCACGAGCAATCCCGATTTCTCAGCTTGGCGAGTTTCTTCGGTCGTAATCTCATCGCCATATTCACGTCCATTGAGTTTTGCTGCGAGTTGTTCTTTAGTCATAACGCTCATTCCACCGCCCGTTTCAGTTCTTCGATGTATTCGCCAATCGGTCGCGCCTGCGACGGCTCCGGTGCGTCGGACCTACCCGTGGCCCGCAACGCCTGCGCTTTGCTCGCGGGATAAACCTTGATCCGCATGGTAGCCCGTATCGCTGCCGCTTCCTCCATCGTGTTCGCAATCGCTTCCTCGCTCCCGGCGATGTTCCGAATATACAGGCTTTCCTCGTGGCGCACGCCAGCCGCTATGCGCTTCATCCGGGCTTTGATTACCAGCTTCACGTCGTCGGGTGTCATGCCGCATTTGAGCGCCTCGAACCACCACCGCTCTTGAGGGAGTTGCATATTGAGTTCAAAGCCGCGTGCGTCACAGAACGCTTGGTGGATTGAGTTCACGTCGGAGTTGATGGAGTGCATGGTTGGTTCTGATTTGGTTGTGGAATAGGTGGATATTCATACCATGTTAATTGGCCAGTATTACGCATCTCAAATACGCTGCCGTCATTACATAAAACTACAGTGACATAATTGCATTGTGTTCCTGCGGTATTCTCTACCCCGGCCACGCTGATTGCCACAATTTGCCGGTCTTTTGGTTCGCTCATATCATGTTCATGCAAGTTGAAACCCCGGTGTAACCGCATTGCATCGTCCCTTGGCCATCTCAATGTAGTCGGGAGACAATTCTATGCCGATGGCACTTCGGCCAAGCTCCAAAGCAACGGCGGCTGTGGTGCCGCTACCAAGGAATGGATCCAGCACTGTTTTGCCGACAGGACAACCAGCCAGAATGCACGGCTTTATCAGATCAGGCGGATAGGTTGCGAAATGCGCGTCCGGGTAATTCGCCGGGGCCACCGTCCATACGTCGCGCTTGTTTCGCATTCCGGTGCATTGTTCGGATTTCTCCATCTGGTCCCAACGGTCGTTGAATCCGTCGTCCCGCCGGGAATGCCCGCGTTGCTTTTCGTTGCCATTGTTTTTGCCATCGAAGTTGACGGAATTTTTGTAACCTCCGGGACGAATGCCAGCGCGCTCCGTTGGATATGATTTCAAATCCTCATGCGCCCGCGCTTTCCTAGCTGCCGTACCAGTCCCGTCTAAGTCGTAAATGCACGGCTCTTTGATTGCCTCGTGATCGTACCAATACCGAGCGCATTTCGTCATCAGGAAGATGTATTCGTGCGAGCGCGTCGGGCGGTCGGTGACGGATTCCGGCATACAATTGGCCTTGGCCCAGATGATGTCAGAGCGCAGCCACCACCCGTCCTCCTGCAGCGCGAAGGCCACGCGCCACGGGATGCCGATTAGGTCTTTGGGTTTTAAGGTCGGATCAAGCAACCGATTTTTCGCGTGTTCGGCGCATTGGCCGGTTGCACCGGCATTGCTCGATTGCTTCGAGGAAATCGGAGACCCATTTCCGCGATTGTTCCCGCCACCAGCGTATGAATCACCAAGGTTCAACCAAACCGTCCCATCATCGCGCAAGACCCGTCGAACCTCTGCGAACACTTGCCGCATGGCCTCGACGTAGGCTTGTGGCGTTTCTTCCAGACCGATTTGCTTCGCGTGCCCGTAGTCCCGCAACCCCCAGTACGGCGGGCTGGTAACGCAACAATTCACCGAATCGGATGGCAACCGGCGCAGTTCGGTCAAGGCATCCCCGCATATCAGGGTTAAGCTCATGGTTCCTTTGGCAGTTTGGATCCCAGTGATGACGGTGTGAACCGCTGGCGCAGGCACTCGCGCAATTCCTCACATTGATCCTCAGTCAGAGCGACTGACATTGCCAGTTTGAATGATTCCAGGCGCTTAAACCGTTGCTCACCGGCCAGAGCAACAATCAAACCCATCTGATCCACCCACTTTTCCTTCCAATCTCGTTTCTTTAACATAGCCATTATCCACGCTTTTTATGCCTCGACATTGAGAATTCATGCCATTCCCTTCCTTCCAGCGTTTCTACAATCCACCGCTCATAAGGCAACTTGCTTTCTCGCCATGCCTCACGCGGAGGTCCGCTCTGCGGTTCAGGATGTTTGTGAATAGAAGCACGCGGGCCGGGGTCTTCGTACCATTCATCGCACGTTGGGCATTGCCTTAGCATTTCACGACACTTGAATTCTGGTTCAGACTTCATACGGACTGACCGGAGGCCAGACTGCACGCGCCTTGCCTTTAGGCATCTTGAAAGCACAAGCTGGAAACTCGCCAGGACCGTAATTATTTCCGCAGCTTGCCAGTGCGCGTCTTCGAGCAGACTTCATGTCGAGCGATTGATACCTTCAGGTTGACCGTATGGCCATCACTTCCGCCCTGTGATCGGGGAGCTTTCGCGTTACTACCGGATTTGCGTGCTGGTTATGCGCTTGTCATCCACGGCTCTCAGCCAGTCCGAGAGCTTTCCGGCACCTTTAACCTAGCGGTCTAAGCCGCTACGCGCAGTTGGAGATTCCTCGGGAAACATACCTCACGGCGTCCTTTTTCTTTCGGAGCACCGGAGATAACCAGATTCCGAACTTCGACACTGCTCAAAGAACCCTTCAGTGCATGATGCCATAAGGGGCCAGCACTTCAGGTCGGTGGAAAGAGACTCGTTCGCTAGAAAGTACCCGCGAGGAGTTTCCGGCTTTCGCCGGGACGAACGAGCCAAAGTCTCAGTCGGTCGCATTGCACACTCGCGGACGCTTTCTAAACATCCACCGAACGCGATGAAGCTAAATCCTGCGCTGTTCATTGTCAAATCTTTTCTTCCACCGAACCGACGCGCGCGGCGCAAGGGGTTTCTCGGGGAAAATCAGCGGCCCGGCGCATGTCGCGGGCAAAAGCCCGAGCCGGGGGCGCTAAAGGAGCCTCTGCCGGGAATTGAACCCGGTGCGGTACGTGCCCACGTCGCCGTAGCGTTGGTGTCGTCCAGACCGGCCCGTGATGGACCGCGCCGGAATCGAACCGGCTCGCATCAGAGGCAAAATCATTCGCCATCGGCGGCGTCCGCTACGATAGACCGAATCTACCGACGCCCGCGCTCACGAACTTGTCCGCGTTGGCGAAGCTCACGCACCCGACCAGCATGGGCCGCAGGCCGGTCAGCGTCGCTGGCCAACGCTCCGGTGGCCAGTCGCGCTCGACAGTACACCAGGCCACGGACACGCGCGTGCGGGTCAAAAGCAGCGCGTGGACGGCTCCGGTGATGTCGTGGTTGGTCATGAGATTCGTTTCCAGAGATATTCGTCGCGCCAAATGCCATCAGCGGAGCGCATTCGAGTGCAGACGCGCTCAAAAATACTCGATTCTCGTGGTTGGATACGAAATTCTATGAACCGAACTCCATGCGTTCCATTGGCGAATTCTGCTCCTTGCATTTTGCTCTCTGGCACCGCATCGCCAATCTCGCAATCCTGCCAGCGTTCGCGCATCGCATGGTCCCCGAGTCGGCCAATGACGCGGGCTTGTTGGTTCTCCATCCAAGCGTAGGCCATTTGGTCTGGCCCGTGCGCCAAATCCACACCCGCATACCGAACCATGCCAGTGTATCTCATAGATGGATTGTCACGAAATGACCGATTCGAGTTGTGTCTGCCGTAACCTTCCTTCATCTGAGTCGCGAGGTTTCGCGCGAACTCAAGGTCTTTGCACAGGTGGCAATCTACGACTGGCGTTTCTTCGCTCATGCTAAGGTTTTTCGCGGTTGCCCAGGCGATTCAGCCCGGCGAATGCGGGTTTGTAACACCGATGCTGCGACCAACGGGTTGAGATCAATCCATCAGTCTATTAGATTTACCATGTCGCATTGCCGCGAAAATTATTTCAGTCATTTGACCAAATAGGGCCAGTAGTACTGCCCAGCTTGGTCCATGATGGCGTGGGCATAGATGCATTCTTGGCTGTGCTTTCCGTGCCTTTCCGCGATGATGTTGAACCAGCCGAATTCGTAATCGTGCTTTCTCAGGACAATGATTGGCCGTCCGATGTCATCTCGAACGAGGCCACGTTTGTCGATCTTGATCGAGAGATGATGCAATTCGTGGTCCAGCAGCGCGGATTGAGCTTCGGCGGATGCACCTTCCCACCAATCGCCGTCGAGCGCGATTTCGGCGTCTCCGCGACCAAGCACGCGGTCCTTGAGCGGAATCTTTCGGGCAATTCCAAGCGCCTTCACGCCGTTTTTGCTCAAGGCGTTGTTGGTCGGATTGCCGTTATCATCCTTGTCGGAGAAGGCAAAAACGAAGTCGATCTTCACGCGGGCATCGAGCAGCGGTTTGTGGGTTTCGTATTCGACGAGGATGCCGTTGGCCATATCGGTTACGGCGACGGGGCATTTTTGGAATGTAGGCATTTTAGGTGTGGGTTAAGGTTTCTCCGAGCCATCTGTTCTCGTCACTGCAACACGAGGTAATCGCGCTGTCCTGGGCTAAAGGAAAATCAATGACGAGAACGGATGCGCCCAGAACGACGCGACTCTAAGAATTCTCTGGCAAAACGCAAGCATTATCGTATCGTGGATTTGCACGGATAGTTGTGCATCGGTCTCTTGTTACGCCGCTCGCGTGTAGAAAGCGCGAGCGGCTGTTTTCCTTGCGTCTCACCGAGCAATCTCTAAAATCGCAACGAGCGTCGGGACTCACCCCAACGCCCGTCACTGAACACAACGAAAGATGCTCGTCATGTCTGCCAAACTGAATCTCATCGGTCGGACTTTTGGAAGGTTATTCGTCACAGCCGAAGCTCCCACCCGCATAAATCCAAATGGAGATAAAGTGCGCCAAAGTTGGGTGCGCTGTTCATGCGGCAAGGAGCTTATAGCCCGTAACGGAGAATTGGTAAGCGGGCACACGATCTCTTGCGGTTGTGCGCGAATCAAACATGGGAAGTGTGGCTCTCGCGCCTATGTTGCATGGGATTCGATGGTTCAACGATGCTCGCACGCGCATCGCAAAGAGGCTAAAAATTATGTCATTCGAGGTATCCGGCTTTGTAGCGGCTTGCGCGAGTTCTCAGGTTTCTTTTCGGTGCTCGGGGAATGTCCTCCAAGGTTTGAAATCGACCGCTGGCCGAACAATGACGGGCACTACAGTTGCGGTAAATGCGAGGAATGTATTCGTGAAGGCTGGCCGCTTAATGTGCGTTGGGCAACACACAAGGAAAACAACAGGAACAAGCGCACGAATCGCGTATTTACGGTTTACGGAATGACGGGCTGCCTATCGGAGTTGGCTGAACATTTCGGTATAAAGCCCAACTCCGTATGTCAACGGTTGAAGGATGGCTGGACGGTCGAGCGTGCCTTTACTCAGCCGATTCGGAAGCCTTCTTCTTCGCAGCCTCCGCTTCCGCCGCAGCCTTCACCTTAATTCCTTTGACTTCGGCTGCGGTTTTCGAGTGTTGGGCGTGCGTCTCAACAACAGCGGCCATGCCAGTCTTGAACAGGTCTGCTTTTGTTTTTTCCAGGTCGTGACGCATCTTCATCTGTGCTTGCGCTTCCTTTGTCTTGAGTTTCTGAGCATCGGAGGCAGCCTTGGCTTCGAGTTTTTGTTGCGTGATCGCGGCTTGGCCTTGCAACTTCATCTGCACCTCTGGATCGAGATGCCCGTTCTGTTGCGCGGCCATTTCTTCTTGGCGCTGCGCAAAAGCCTTCACGCTATTGCCCAACTTGCCGAGGAAGTCGCCGTACTGTTTTACTCGTTGCGCCTCTGTTTCGTCCTGAGCAAGCAAAGCAATGTGTTGCTTCACATAAGCCGCTGCATTGGTCAAACCAATCACGTCTTGAGGTGTGCCGACGCCTCCGCTCTGCTCAATCTGTTGCACTTTCATGTCCATCATTCGAAGCAAAGTCTCGATGACTTCACGGTGCGAATCGCCTTCCTTCACGGGCATTGGTACTCCGGTCATTAACGTACCCCATGCGAGCGCCGCGTCGAAAACGGTATCGGTGATTAGGTCGGGTTTGATCGGCGCGAGCTGGTCCGCTTCCGCCGCGCTGTCCGTTACGGCGAGCACGAGCTTGTGCAGGGTGCGTTGCTGCGCGGTCGGCTCCATGAACTGTCGCACGCTCATTAGCTTGTCTGCCGCCGCAAGTTCGAGCTGCTTGGAACCGCCGCCCATGACGGTCTCGGATCGGATTTCCCAGCGTTCTACGTCCAAGTATTTCTCAGGAATACCGGCTTCCTTGCACCGCTTCTGGAACATCTTCGCGTCCTCATTGCGAGTTCCCTTCAAGCACAGGCGACGGCAAATCTCGCGGTACTCAAATTCCGCCTGGATATAGGCGTTGTTAAGCAGCGAACTGAGCAATGCGCTGGTCTGCGCTAGGAGCGCCTGCACCTCGAATTTCGTCCTCTCTTTTTCCGTGCCGCTGTCGATGTCCTGGGTGTAGCTCGACGCGCTCTCGCCCATATGCTGCTTGAGTTGCGCGAAAAGCATCTGACTCAGTTGCGGGTCGAACTGGTAACGCTGGTCGCGTGTGACAAAGCCGACGCCTTCGGGCAATAGGCCATAACGCAGTCCGAAGTGAATCTTGTCCACCGCAGCGCGGTCGGCTGGGTCTTGGACGCGCATGAGAAGAAGCATGTCCTCAAAGACTTTTCCGATGAAGCGACACAGGGCCATGTCCTGAATCTGGCACAAGTCAAAGAGCATCCACGCGAGCGACCGGACGCTGTGATAGAAAAATGGCGGCTTCACGTTGCCGTCGCCGAACTGACAATGCAGAATCTTGTCCAAATTATCAGCCACCGGCTTCTTGCTGTTATATACGAACGCGAGCGGTTCATTCGCCGTGCCGTAGGTCGCCGTCCAGTTCTCGTCAGGAATGATTTGTAGGTTCCATTCACCGGATTCTTCATCTCTGGAAAAAAAGTCCCATAGGTGAATCTTCGGCACTGCATCGCTCTGCCAGTAAGTCGCGTCTTGCTTGTAAAGCTCGGCCATTTTTTCCGGCGCATTGATCCAATCCCATTGCTGGTCGCTGACGGTCTTGCCCTTGATTGAATTGAGCATGTTTCGCACGACACCCTTGGCCCATCCGGGGTCGATGTTGTCGCCTTTCTTCAGCGTCTTGCTGTAAAGCTCCCAGTACGTCATCTGCCGACGCACCGCGAAATGGTTCATGTCCATTCGCACCAGCGTAACGGTCGGGACCAGCAAATCTTCGATGGCGATGAAGTACGGGCACCAGCAATCGTCGAACGGCGTCCACATCTTTGAGCCCACGCCGGTCAGCATCACACCCGCGCCTGTCTCACGCACGAGTTGGTAATAATCGCGGCTGCGTTTGAGCGGTCGGTTCGCCTCTTTCGTTATCTTTTGACTCCATTCCATCGACTTGTCCACTGGAGCGTCTTCCACCGTGACATGGAAGTACTGGGCGGTCTTGAGGAAGGCATTGCACCACTGGCGGTTTGCCTGCGCGAGAAGATTTGTGCCGGTTTTGGTGTTGAAATTGACCTCGATTTTATTTTCCCGCATCTGCTGGTCAGTGAGCGGAGCCTCCCCGTTCATCTGTTTTTGAATGAGAGCGCGATTCGGAGCGCGGTACTCGTCCGCGCGCTTCATATCATTTACAATTTCAGATACCTTGGCGGCGCTGGCACTCATATCATAGCCATCGGCTCGCGTTGTTTCTTTTGCCAATTCGGGTTGCCGCGTCGTTTGGGAGGTGCGGCAGGCGATTCGATCTTTGGCAATTCAGAAGATGTAGCCGCAAGTTCCTTCACCATTTCCGGTGTGATAACGGTGCGTTCCAATCCTTTTCCTGTCTCAGCAGCCAATGCTTCCTTGAAGCCCATTCGCACGCGCCAGAGCGCGAGGAAATCTTCGATGGCTTTGACGCGGTGGAACAGCACTGCGTCCTTTTTGATGAAGTCCACCGTAACCGCGTTCGGCGGGCTGGCTTCGGTGCGTTGCGGCACGAACAACGGCGGTGTGTTGTAATCCGGTCCCCAGTGTGAGTGAATTAGATTCGTGTGCTGCGCTCTCGGCACGAGGAATTCCGCCGCGATCATATCGTACGCCCGCACCGTGCTTTGGAACTGCGCCACGCCCATCTTCGCCGGCTTCACCGGCCCAGTGAATCGCGCATCTTTCCACAGCTCGCCTAAGCGAACGTATGCGTTCTGCGGATAAATCCCAATGGCTGAAAGATATTTCTTCGGCAAGCCTTCCGCCGCTGATTCGTTGTCCATCAGCGATCCCATGAATGGCTTCGGCGATTTCGAGTACTCGTCGGCCAGCATGTTCAGCCAGTCCGCACGCAAGGGGATAGAATCTGGCTCTAATAAAAGCCACGGCAGCTTGCAAAGCTCGTAAACTTGTCGGGCGACGGCGCGGAATGTGAGGTTCGCCGCCAATGGCCAGCCCTTGACGCCGACGTTTATGCTCATGGCGCGGACGTTGTGAAACGCCGGTCGCGCAATTTCCATCAGCGCTTTCACGCGCTCTTGCGGTATCTCGCTGTCTGCGCCGATCAACAGACTGTGGTCTCGGACGGGGCCGAGTTCCACGATCCATTTGACCAACGTTTCGGATTGTTCGATGTCGCCAGGGTGCGTGGGGAGAGTTACGAGGAGTGGTGTCATAGAGTGAGTAATTGTTGTCCAGTTAATGTTTTGAGCCATTCTGCAAGCGGTTTAGCGTTCTTACTACAATTGCAAGGTTCGCAGCAAACGCACAGATTTTCGACAGCATGAGCGCCCCCTTTTGAAAGTGGTATAATGTGGTCAAAGTGAAGCGCCCGAAACTTCGTTGTTGAAATCTTGGAATCGCAGTAATAGCAGAATGCAAACGGCTTGCTTTTCACTGACCGGACAAACTCACGTATACCCGTTAAATTAACGGTAGCTCCACGTTGCAGAGCGCGACGTTTTCGGTTTTTCAGAAAGATGCGCTCTCGGTGATTTTCGCGCCATCGCTTAGATAACTCGGCTCGTTTGGCTTTTGTAGTTTCGCTTGGTGTACCTTGTGGCGTTCTCTGATTAAAATATCCCGGATGTACTTTGCTCCAGTTCTTAAAATATCCGGGATGTGATGCTCGCCAAAGTTTGCCGTAATTGTGTTTGGTATCGTAATCCCGTTGATAGTCTGGATGAGCAGCACGCCATGCTTTTTGACGTGCTCTTTCTTTGGCGTTTGTCTTCATTGAAGCGGAGTCCTCAATTCGTTTTTTAACCAACACCACTCAGGCAAATCATTCAGGACTGCCTGTGATGTGCGCTCCGCAAGAATGTCGGGTTTGAGCCAAATTTTCAAGGAAATTACACAGTCACACACGCTGCAAACGTGAAGTTTTTCCTCGCCTTCAACGCGAAGTCGTTTTTCTGATTTCACTTGCATTTGCTCCGCGATGGTACGGACGAGTGATCCGGTGAGTTTTAGCAAACTGTGACCATCTTTATTGCGGTCGCACTTCAAACAGACGTTGGCGCGAGCTTGAGCGATTGGAATGTCCACCGATTCTGCTCCCGAACCCAACCATTCGACGAGCGTTTTAGCGCCGTCCACAAGATTTGCATTTTTTGACCGGTGGTCGAGTGCTGGTCGCACTGTGCTGGTCTTTTTTTTTATACACCACGCTGGGTCATTGTGCAGTCGAACGCAGGTGGCTTCCTCGATGTCGTGAAGTGCTTCTTTGGGCGTAGCTCTTGGAAGCCCGTTGCCGGCCCGGAAATCAGCGATGTTTCTTGCGAGTTCCCACACGAGACCCATCGACTTGAATTTCTTTGTCGGTTTGCCATCGACGGTCTGTTCAAATATCCACCCGCCCGGTGGAATTGTGGTCATTGTTCGCAGCGGCATACGGACGCCTTATCGCCCCGTTGCGTCCAAAGGTCAAGCCGCAGTCTTGAGACGCATGGACTGAATCAGCGCGTAATGCTTGGCGTTCAGGTCCGCGAGCCAGGATTTGCCGCCGCCTTCGGTGAACTTGTCCGCGCCGAGTTTTTGGATTTGCAACCCGCGCTGGCGAGCGCCTTCCACCGCCGTCGCCAGCCAATCGGCTTCGTCAGGCGAGCGCCCGAGGCGTTGCTTGGTTTTCTCCTTCGGCTCCACGTCGCGTTTGTTGTTGCCGACGTATCCCCATTCACGCATGTAAAACTCGTTGGCGACCGATTCTGGCAATTCACGCAACTGCTCGCTTTCAACCAGCCAACGCACCGCAAACCAGAATTCGCTCACGCGCTTTTGATATTCCTCGTCGCAACGCTTCAATCTGCGCTGATTCGTCGCGTCCACGATGTAAAGGTCCAGACGTACCGGCCTCGTTGATGGTCGTCCTCCAAATTCACAGGGAACGGGTATGACATTTCCGAACACGCGGGCAAAAGCTGCGCCCAAGGTGCCGCGTCCGGTTGAATCGTAGAAGATGTTCTCGACCGGAATAGCTTCGCGCAGACAATCATCGCGCACATGCTCCGCAATTTCATCCTCCGGCTCCGCGCCGCGCTTCATACCGATCTTGATGACGTGCGGCTTCTCCACGCGCACGATTTGATGTCCGTCTGGGTCTTCGCCGAATTCGATCCAGCCCCCGACGCATCGGTCCCCTCCGTACGCGGCATCTATGCTGTAGATTTTCGTGCGCTTCACGCCTTTCCACGTCGCTTTCTCGAAAGCCTTGTGGATCATGCAAAGCTGTTTGGTCAGCACGCGCTGCGAGTCCTCGCCGGGGCGCATAACACCCAAACACATCGCGCAAAATTCTTCGCTATGCGGACCATAGAAACGGAGCGTCGAATCAATGCGCTCTTGGTCGATCAGAAACGGGTAATGCTTGCCATTGCCATCGAAATTCGGCGAATCGGTGCCGACGAAGTTGATGCATTTTCCTTTGGCGTACTTCGTTGGCCAAATCGTCGTCTTGGTGATGTCGCGCACGCTTCCCCAGCCAAGCTCCGGTTCGCATGACTGGCCCATAGGCGAATGCTCCCCATTCACCGGATTTGCAATCGGGATAAAGAAAAATCGCTCGTTCTTATCCAGGTTAGACGTGGCGCGAAGATACGAAATATCCATGAGGCTGCATTCGTCAGCGACGAGGAACACCCACTTGTTTTTGATTCCGACGAACGGACCGATGCCAACCCAGTGCTCGCCTTTATAGCAGTTGTGAACGATTACGCCGTTGACCGAGTAGCTGGGGTGGCCTGTAACTTCGAGATTGTGTACTCGATAACCTCCGTCACTTTCGCTGTATCGTTCATCGCCTGCTTGTTCGAGAATCTCAACACGGTCCACCCAAGTTCCTTGAGGCGATTGTCCCGTTTCCTGTCCTTGGCGGCAACCTTCGGAATTCTGTGAACTCCGCCATCTATTTCCACGCCCAGTTTCAACTTCGGAAACGCAATGTCCACCTTGTAACCGTGCCTCCTTCCGTCGGCTTTGAGAAACCCGCTCCTGATATAATGATTCCACGTTGATTGCGGGAAAATTTTCCAAATCAACAATTCTTCTGGTGTCGGGACAATCCCCTTTCGATGGTGTCTCTTGGAAATCCATTTCAGCCTGCAAGACATACTGCAAAAACGACTTCTCGGTTTCTTCGGAGATTCCCTTATGGAGATGAAAGCCTTTCCGCATTTTTGACATGGCATCGTCTCCGGGCGATTGCGGCATTCCACCGAACAAAAATCTCGGTTGTAGTGTGTTGCTTCCATTTTGCGTCCACAATGTTTGCACGCCTTTGAGATTTTCTTGACGCATTCCTTGTGCTCCGCTGCCCATCGGCCCGCACATGACGTGCTGCAAAAACGATGAGTGTAAGCACTTTTCCCAAAAGTTCGCCACGGCAGAAAAGATTCTCCGCATTGAACGCAATTTTGTTCCGGCAAATGAATGGCGCAAGTTTCTGAGCAGTATTTTCGGTTTGGATAACCTTGTCCTAAATCTCCCCCGCAAGAGGCGCATCGTTTCATACGCCGAGAATACCCTATCGGAAGTCCGCAAGTCACGTACTTTCATCCATCCTCGTTGCGTAAAAAACGGATGTTCCTCTGTGCAATCTATCGTCCGGCCGTCCGACAAGTGAACTCGGAATGCTCGGTCAACCATTCTTGTGTGCGTCTCGGTAATGGTTCCGATGCCAGCGGCATTGAAAACCTTGTCTCCAACGCGCAGGGTTTCGATGGACTTTGGGCCGCTCGGAGTGTCAACTAAAGTGCCCGGCAAAAAACACGCAATTCCTATCACGCCGTTCCTGAAATCCCGCGTTTCGCCGTCTTCGCTTCGGTCGGTGATAATGCAGCGTTTGTAATCTAGCGGCACACCTGGCAGTTCTTCCCATCGCGCCTTGGCTTGTTTGTGGAGCTTCTTCACTTCTCCGAGAATGCCGAGGTCGAGCTTTTGCACCGTGGTCGTCGTCAGCAGGATTGTCGTTTCTTCCGGGTAAACAAAGTAATGCGACAGCACGAATTTGCTCGCGTAATACGTCTTGCCGCTGCTGCCGGGGCCGAGCAGGCCGACCATGCCGCGCTTGCGGAATTCCATGCAATCCGTGAATTCTTTCAGCGCGAGGTCGCTCCACTTGTTATGCTCGTCACTTTCCCAGATTATCGAATGCAATGCTCTAAAGTGCTGAAATAAATTCTTCCCTTGTCGTATCATAAATCGCTCCACGTCGAGGTCTGTCGCATACGCAGGCCACTCCATGTCGTATTTCCAAAATGATTGGGAAGCCATTGACGGACGCTACGCGAAGGCGCAATCTGAGACAACACCCGAACAGCGGGATTGAGAAAGGCTCTTATGCTCGGAATCGTCGATTGCTGCCAACCAAGTTGTTGCTCCGAAGAAGTCGTCCAAAATATTCCGGGGCCTCCGGGCGAAGATGGAGCACCGGGAGCTGCGGGCGAAAACGGAGTCAGCGCCTTCAGCTTCACCACCGACGATTTCGTAATCCCACCTGCTGATGGAGCCACGCCCGTCACGGTTGAAGTCGAGAACACGTCATGGATGGCCGTAGGCGAGCCGCTATTCATGCCCGACGGATTATTCTTCCTCGTCACCGCCATCGTGGATAGCACGCACGTCAGCGTCGTTTACCCCGACTGGGAGGCCAACGTCAATGCAGGCAACACCATCTCTGCTGGCACAATCGTGACCCCATCGGGGTGGCAACCAGCAGTGACCACACTCCCGGCCATAGCGCCAGTTTCCAAGTACGGTGTCGGAGCGCCATACGTCATCGACCAGACAGACATCACGCTCGATGCTGCTGAAATCAACTTTGGAACCAGCGGCACGCAACGCATTACGCTGACAACAGCGGGCACTTGGCTCTTACAAGCGCGTGCTCGCATTGATTATACGGGCGCGACATTCGCGGCCGTACGCAACGTGAGCTTTTTACTCAATCGCCAGAACAACACTCCGGGCACCATTACCAACACCCCCAACGGTTTCAAAACGGAGATAATCACAACGCTGACTTACACCGCGCTCATCGTTGTGTGGCCGGTGGTCGCTTACACGACGGCGTTGACTACTGACATCATTCGTATGATGGCCGCGATTGATGTTCCGCCAACGGCGGGATTCTTGCACGTTGTCGAAGCGGAAATAATCGCGACTTATCTCCATGCTTAAGATGAATTGCCATGAACGAACTTCCGGGATTTCCACTTGATGTGTTCTATGATGAGACGCCAGAGGAAAAAGAACGGCGACTCGATTTGCAAGTACAGTGGATGAAATTCCATGTACAATTTCGACACGGATTTTACATGGACCCAGAAATTGGCGTGTCCTGCAATACGAAAGAAGGAGTTCTTCACTGCTACAAAAAGCCTAAGAATCGGGTTATTCCATTAAATGGCTGATAAGCCCCACTACCTCTACGATAGCATCGGCCCGCTGATCGACGGGATGAACAGCGGCGTTCTCCCATCGCAGCTCCAGCGCACTCAGGCGGCTTACCTCACCAACACGAGCGTACGAGGAGGATATGCTTCGCCTCGCGCACCGAATCGCCGGCTCACACTGGATTATGGCGGCGACGGTGTGTTGGCTTCGCGTCAACAGGACGGTCGATTCCAAGGCAGCGCGTACTATCGAAGTGATTCCGGCATCGGTTCAATCATCGCATCCATCGGCGGTCGGCTGTTCCAGTTCACGCCAGGAGCGAGGACAGCTTCGGTGCGCGAAATCACCATCGCACACAACACCATCGTTGACGTGGGATTCGCGGTGCCAGCCATCGGCGCGACGGTGACGATCACGGTGCTCTCGACCGTAAACCTCGGCGCAAACTTCGAGATTCGCGTAGGCAATCACAACTACATTATTGTCTCCGTGGACTCGCCAACTGTCCTGACTGTCGAAAACATCGACGATCCCGGCCCGCTCGTCGCCGCTGGTGCAGTGCTGACGTTCTGGGACGTGAACCCGGCATCGCGCACGCAAGCGTGGCTCTGGCAAGCTGAGAAATGGATGATTATTAACGACGGCCAATCGGTGCCGATCTTTTTTGACGGTGCCACGTCCCGGCGTTCGGTGCTCGTCGGTGCGAATCCTGAATTGCCAATCGCACGCATGGGCACGTATTGGCTTGGACGTGTGTGGCAGGCCGGACCAGATGGCGTCACATTCCTTGCTGGCGACGCGGTTGGAGGTGCTTCAGGTACGCTTGCTGAGGAATTTCGAGATGCCGTCCTGCATATCAGCGAAAATCTTTATCTGGCGAGCAACAAGCGGTTCCGGGTTCCCGGCAGTGTTGGCGAAATCACCGCCATTCGCGGCGTGCCGACGCTCGACGCTTCACTTGGCCAAGGGCCGGTGCAAATTCTCACTCCTGAAATCGTTTTCTCGTGCAATGCGCCGACCACGACCGCTGACTGGGCGACTGTCACAAATCCAATCGTGACCGTATCGCAGGTCGAGAGCGGAGGTTTGTCACAATATAGCACTGTCGTTGCTAAAGGTGATTTGTGGTATCGCGGCACGGTCGGCATTTGGTCGCTCATCCTTGGTCGGCGAGATTTCGCAACGTGGGGCAACGTGCCCATGAGCCGCGAAGTCTCCGATGTGCTCAAAAAGGACGATACAGCTTTGCTCCAATATTCCAGCGCAGTTGTGTTCGACAATCGTTTGTTGATGACTGTATCTCCTGTGTTCACCCAACACGGTGTCTTGCATCGCGGCTGGGTCGCACTCAACTTTGATCTGATCAGCTCGCTTCGAGGCAAAGCGCCGACAGTGTGGGAGAGCGTGGGGACTGGCATCAGCGTTCTGCAATTCGTCAAAGGCCGATTCAACGACGTGGAGCGGTGCTTCGCGTTCGTCCTGAACGCCGCGCAGGAGATTGAGTTTTGGGAAATTCTTAATAGCGAAACCGATGTCATCGAGGACAATGACCAGACGCCGATCATTTGGTCGATTGAGACTGCTGCGTTGGATTTCCGTAACGCTGACCAAAATCGGTTAGGATTGAACCGGCTCGAAGATGGCGAAGGCTACTTTTACGACGTGAAAGGGCGTGTGGACGTGACAGTGTATTGGCGAGCAGACGAATATCCGTGTTGGAATTTATGGACGCGGTTCTCGCTCTGTGCCGCACTCGCATCATGTGGAATTGATCCGCTCACCGGATGCAGCAGAATCAACAATGTGCCGCCGCAGATTCGAGACCCCATAGGCTTCGGAAAACCTGAAGGTAGTTGCGATGAAATCAACGACCGACCGCTGACGGATGGAAAACGCATTCAATTCCGGTTTGTGATTCAGGGGCATATGAAATATTTCGGTTCGAGGTTTATGTCCAGTATTGTACCGGAACCGAAATTCGCGAAGCCACTTTGCACTTTGCAGGAGGATGTGTCGTGAGCTTGCCAGTGTCAGTGATTTGTGAACCGCCAGTGGAATGCTGTCCAGTTCCAGCGCCTCCATTCTACACTCAGGGTTTGACATTTTTGTCGGCGCAGACGGGTTTCATCTTAAACTGCCCACAAGGATTTTCGTGCGATGCGGGCGCATACCCCCATAATGTGATTATTCCCGACGGCGCGATTCCTTATACGCCGCCAACGGGCGGTAATCCCCTGAGATTCGTTTGCTGCGATGGCGTCGAGCTGGTGCGTTATCTTCCGACTAACTTCACTCAGGCGCAATTTAACGCTGCTGCTCAAGAAATCGCCGATACCGCCGCCGAACACTTGGCGCTATGTGAAGCGCAGGCTTACAACGCGCAGAACGCCCGCCAGAACCAGAATTGCACAATCTCAACGCCCGGCACATTGCCCGAGGCGTTCTCTGGCACCGAGTATTCTCAGACCTTGCAACAGTCCGGTGCGCTCGCGCCAGTCGTGTGGACGGTGGTTGGCGGTGCGTTGCCTAGAGGACTGAGCCTGTCCGCTGATGGCGTCATCTCCGGTATGCCGATGGTGTCGGGTCTGTTCACGTTCGTCGCGCAGGCCACTGGCGCACTCAACCCCGCCACGCAGACGCGACTTATTTGCAAGCGCGTGTTCCGAATCACCGTGAGCGCCGATGTGCCGTGCGATCTTGGCGTCACCGATAATACGAGCTTCGGTGATCGTGGCGTAAACACCTTCGATGGCACTTCAGATAATCAATGGAACGGGTTGATCCTTGGCACTTACACCGTGCAATACATCAGTGGTGCGGTGCAAAAGCAGTCGGTGCCGCTCTTTCCCGATCCACCGTTCTTGGAATGGATCGTCAATCCTCAAGGCATTGGGGAAGGCGTGGATAGCAATGCCCGTATCGTTCACAACACTAGCACGCGCGAAGAACTTCCGTTTGATTGCGACTGCGTTACCATCGGATGCGGGTTTTCGACACTTGCCGCCGCCGAAGCCGCCTTCGACAAGACGCCCATACAGTTTCAGAGCTTCGGCGCGACCATCACTGTGGATGTGCGAAACACATGCACCTTCGTTGACTTCGTGCCCGTGACTTGGCGACTGACGCGCATCCGAAAATCCGCACTGAATTATCAGGCGATGCAGCTTCGGATTGTCAATCTCGCATCCTTGCTTGGTAGCCTGGCGCCGTTCTCCGGTTGCACCGCTGGCTCTGGCACCGTTTGGGACGGCACCTTTCCCGCGTTCGAGCCGAACCTGAATTACGTCAATTACGAGTGGCGCGTCACGAGCGGATTTGCGCCGTTCCAACTCAATGGCGCACTCCTCGACACGCCCGCCGCCTGCAAGGTTTACCACGACACCGCTGGCCAAGCCACGCCGACTGGCTGTGCGTGGATTCTCGCCGTTACCTACCAACACCCCGTCGAAGGCAACGTCGTTTCGTGGGTTGGTCTCGGCGGGGCCGGATACGCGCCGCAAGGAACCTTCGTTTTTTCGTCCGATGTCGTGGGCTGGACGATGTTCGGCAAGAAAACCGCGTGGCGGGTTGCCACCACCGCTGCACTGCCAGCCAATACCCGCGTCTTGAACGTGCTCACGGCAAATGCTGTTGGTGCTTTGCCCGCTATTGACGGAATCGCGCTCTCCGTCGCTGACCGAGTGTTAGTCAAGAACGAGGGGTTTGGTGAGAACAACGGCAGCTACGTCGTGACATCGCTTGGTTCTGGCGGGACGCCGTGGGTGCTCACGCGCTCGACCGATTTGGATACGAGCGCCGAGATGTTGCGCGGCATCTTCGCCATTGTCACTGATGGCAACACAAATGCCGGATTGCACTTCCGCCTCGTCACCAACGGTGTCATCACGCTCAATGTCACGCCGCTCTCGTTCACGGCGATTGCGACCACGATTGATGTTGAGTTGTTCTGACCGATAGCTTTTCGCTATTGCTAATCGCGCAGAATAGGCGCATTGGTTGTGCGATGCCCACCGACGACATCATTTTACGCACCGAAGTTTCGCCGTTCCCACCTGGATTTTGCCCAGCAAACAATCAAGAGTTGGCAAACGCCATCGCCGAGAGCATCGAAGTATTTCTGCCGAACGAGTTCGCGTTCGCAATCATGGGGCCGAATCAGCCGACGGTTGAGCAGCGCGGGCGCATCTGGGCGAAGACTGACGCGAGCACTGGCGTCATCGTGGGATTCTTTACGTGGAATCTGGTCGTGGGGGCATGGACAAAAAACCACTGGAATGGAGGTGTTGTGCCGACTTACGAGCGACGAATCTTCGTCGGCACGCTTACGCAGCTCGAAACATACGATGGCGGCGAGGCGGGTACGGTTTCGCAATCGACCGGCCCGTTCTGGCAACGCGATACCGCTTTCTCCGATTTGTGGCCACTCGGCGTCGGAACGCTCATCGCCGCGCCGCTTGGCACGCTCGCCGTATTCGACGATGCCACGCCCGGTGTGCCGAATGCAATCGGAGTCTATTTCATCAAGCCCACGACGCGCCTGTGGGATCGTGCTATATGACTTGGGGTGAATTCAAAGAAACGCAGGCATCAGACGTTGCGGGCGTGTGCTCAAACAAAGTCACGTTCAAGGCGTGGACGAACGAGGCCGTGCAACGGCTCATGGTACGTGGTGGGTTTTGGGGAACCGTGAAAAAGTTCGCTGCGTGCGTGAGATGTAACACCATAACTTGGCCCCGCTACGTTGAAACTCCGCTGGCCGTGAATCTGTGCGGACGCCAAATGGTCGTCAGCGATTATTGGTGGCCTTTCCTCCCAATGAATGGTGCCGACTACCAGTGCGCTGCATCGCGCTGCGGTAATGTCGTCATCCAAAATGACGGCACCGTTCCAGTCCAAGCTCAGTTGCGTTGTGGGGCGGAGCGATACATTCGAGCTTTTCCCGCTTATCAAGCTGACGTGGGAAAAACCATCACGATTTACGGCATCGACGCGAACGGACAGACCATAATGACCAAACGTGATGACGGCACTTGGCAGGAAGGCGTCGTTTTGACTTTGGCAATTCCGTTCGTTGGCACGCCGTTTCTCGTGCGACACATTTCGAGGGTGTTAAAAGACGCCACAATGGGTCCGGTCAGACTTTATGCCTATGACCCAGTGGCTGACGTGATGGAAGATTGCGCGTACTACACGCCCAGCGAGCGCAGTCCGTCTTTCATGCACTCGACGATTCGAGGATTGCGCCAAAGCGGAAACTGCAACGGCCTCACGAGCCTTGAGGCGCTGGTGAAACTTCGGTTCATTGCAGTCGAAACGGACGAAGACCAAATGCTCATCGATAATTGGGTTGCGATTAAGCTGATGATTCTTGCGATACGAGATGAGAACTCGGGCGACAACGCAAGTGCCGAAGTATTTCAGCAGAAAGCGGTGCGAGAATTAAACCGAGAAATTAGGTCTCACATTCCCGAAGACCAGATTCCCGTCAGCATTGAAGTCTTCGGCACCGCAACACCCCGCTCGCTGGGCGTCGGTTGTATCACATAGCTATGCCACGATCATCCTCAAGCCGCACCGGAACATTTGATTTCACGCCGGGACCATTTGTCGGAGGCACGCCGCCGTTTGGTCCGAACACGTCAGCACCGCGCACCGGGCAGGGGCCTTGGGGCTTAATTCCAGGCCCTATCGGCTTGCCATCGATTTATCAGGACGTGGCCGGCGCATTCCCGATGCTTCAGCAAAACCTCGGCGCGTTATCGTCGAACATCGGCAGCGAACTCGCGGGCGAACTCGACCCGGAAACCATTGCAATGCTCCAGAACACCGCCGCGCAGTTCGGCATCGGTGCAGGCGTCCCGCTCAGCCCGTTCGTGGGTGCCAAGGGGCTGCGCCAGCTCGGGCTAACAGCCGAGGCGCAGAAATCCAAGGGCGCGGCTGACCTTCTTGCCGCGTTGCCGACGGTGGCGAAGACGCTGACGGTATCGCCTGAGACGCAGCTTGAAGTCGCTAATCGCAACGCGACACTCGCGGCTGCGCCTGACCCGCAGGCGGCGGCACGCGAAGCAGAGCGATTGTTCAACGCGTACTTGGCCAAGGTGCAGCGCACTGGCGGCGGTGGCGTGAGTTTTGGCGGTGGCGGTGGTGGCGGTGCTCCGCGCAATCTCAATGCGCCGGGCAACTTCAACGCTGGCCCGTGGGCACCGTTCTCAGGAGAGAGCGTATGGGGCAACGTGCCTGTCACGCCATATTATGCGGGCACCGGCATCAATTGGGGCACGCAAGGCGGTGCGCCACGCGATGTGTGGTCCAGCACACGCGGCGGTTTCCCCGGACCTGAAGGCGGTTCTGTTGCGACTCCCGGAGGCGGTGGGTTCACTGATTGGCTATCGGACCCATTCATCGGTGGTGGCGGTGGAATGTTCGGCATCGGTCCCGGAAATACAAATAGTACAAATTATTGGAATGATTGGTTTAATTGGGATAATGAGGCGCAGCAACAGCCGGTCTATCCAGAATTTCCTGAGTGGGATTTATGATCGAATTGAAATGTCAGCATTGTGGGATGACTTTTTTTCGACGGCAACGAACTGACAACGGTAAGCCAAAGCGATTTTGTTCTCACGCTTGTTACTCGTCTCATAACGTGGGCGAAAATCGTGCCGGGTTCAAAGGGGAATCTGCTAAAGGCTATCTTGTTACTCGTGATGTGGGAAATCCACGCGCACAGCGCAATCACGTTGGAATTCATATTGTAGTAGCTGAACGCGCCTTGGGCCATTACCTGCCAGCCAAGGCTGAGGTGCATCATGTGGATGGCAACAAGCACAATAACCGCAACGACAACTTGGTGATCTGTGAAAATGGAAAATATCATAAGCTGCTACACGCTCGAAAGCGGCACTTAGACGATGTGGGTAGCTTTTCCATTAAGCGATGCTCGAACTGCAAGTCGGTAAAACCGTTGCAGGATTTTCATAAAACCAGAGCGAATTGGGACGGCCTTACTGGACAGTGCAAACAGTGTAATTGTGCTAGGCAGCGCGCCTATAAACGAACGCATGGCCGCAATTGATTCTTTACCTCCGTGGATCGCAGGCATCACGCCGAACCTGTTCTCGCAGGCGCTTGAGGCTGGCGCACGCACTGGCCTCGCGCTGACGGACCAGAGCATCCGGGCGCAAGCGTTGGCCCAAGCGCAGGCCCAGCGACAGGCGGAAGCGCAGGAACGCGCTGAACGTGCGGCAGAGCGCCAACGCGAGTTCGAGGAAACACGGTTGCTCAACGTGCAGAAGATCGCGCAGGACGCCGCGCAGTTGCAGCAACTACAAAAGCACCAGACGGCGCAGGAAGCGAATCAGGCAGCGCAGGAATCTAGGTTGCTGGATTATCAGCAAGGTTTGCTTGGAGCGCGACAGAAGGAATTGGAACTCGAAGGCAGACCAGCGACTGTGGTGGATTTTGGGCCGGGAGTTGGGAAAGGCGTGGTGCTTGGTAAAAGCCTTCATTTCCCGCCAGCATCAGCCACAGGGCTACAGCACAAACTTGGCGAACTTATTCCTGTGCCCGATCCGATCACCGGAGAATCACTTGGATTCGTGGTGGCCACAGGTCCGAACACCGGACACTTCCAGAAGGCCGAAGGAATCACACTGACGGCACCGCAACAGGTGCAAGTCGAACGCGCTCGAATGAGTGTCATCAACGCCGAATTGGAGAATGTGGATCGACTTGGAATGAAAGAGGACGAACAGAAGCAATTCATTCAGTCGCGCATGGAAGCCCTTCAGGACGTGAACAGCAAGTTGCTTGACCTGTCGAAAGGCCGTCCACGTCTCGGAGGAAAGAAAACATTAACCCGTGAGCAGGCGATGGACTTCTTTCAAAAGGCTGGTGGCGACAAAGACAAGGCTCGACAGATGGCTCGTGATGCAGGTTTTGATTTCTGAGTTATGCCCGATGTGTTCGATGACATCGCTGAAAAAGCTGACATTTTTGACACACTCGATTCGGAAACGAAAGAGGGTCGTCGCTTGTTGGAAAGTGAAGCATCACGTCTTTCGCGTGATCCTCTAGGCAGTTCGCTGATTCCTTCGTTGCTGTTGCCTCCTGAAGCGCGTGGCTCTTTGGAGAACGTGCTTCGCAAACTTCCGCTGGGCGCAAGCGGTGACGAAGCATTGCGCGAATCCAGAATCAAAGGCATCTCGTCGGCTGGTCGCGCCATTGAGGAAGGTGTTCGCAGTGCTGGATTGCCAGAGAATTTGCCGCTTGTGCCAATCGCGGCTAATCCAATCGCTGGTCGCCTGATGGCGCTTTATTTTGGCGCAGGCGCTTTAGGCAGCGGTGCAGGTGAGGCATCCGTTGGATTCGAGCGCGGAGAACCCGAGACGGCGGGACACGGCACAGGCACTGCATTGCTTGGTACTGGCTTGTTGCGACAAGGCTTACGCCAACCTGTGGCTCCTCCAATAAAGCCAGCGCCTAAACCACCAGCACCTCCAGTTGCTCCGATTGTTGAACGTGCTCCAATAGTATCAGCTAATTTGCCAGCACCGGAGACCTTGGTTCAGGAGCCTTCAGGAATGCGCGTTGTTCCAGCCGAGCAACCGAAACCAGCGCCACAAGGCGGTATTCCGGCCAATGCTGAGATGCTGGAAACGCTGCCAAAGCCGACCGTCGAGGAACTTGCCGTCAACGAACTGACTCGCAGCGCCGAAGGCGAGATGGCACGCCTCGTCTCTGAAGAAGGAAAAGCGGTCGAGCGCACCGGAGAAGCGTTGCCGAAGCCAGCAGAGCAAGGTCCGATTCCAACAGGCAATGCGCCAGCGCCAGAAACAGTGGGAAGTACTTTTGAAGTGAAAGGAGGGGCAACAAGAGAATGGGGGTGGCCAGAATATCGAATTACGCCGAACGCAGAATTGGGTGCGCTTCTACCAGAAATAGCTGAGAAAGTCAGAGTGATTAAATCAGCGCCACGTGAACCTTCCGGCCTTCGCATGGCCGTCGAGGACGCCGTTGCCGAAGCCAAGGGCGGATTGGCCACCGCTGAACCGACGCTGGACTTGTTGCCCGCTGCCAAAGTCGAAGAACTTGCCATCAACGAGCTTTTGCGCCAAGGCATCGAACGTGGTTCCGCTACGCAGTTCGTCGAGTCGTTGGGCGATGCTATCAGGCGTGTGAAGGATTATCCGCGTGCGGCTGCTGAGAAAATCGCGCAACAGATTGCCGAAGGCGTGAAGGCGATGGTGCATCCAGACAAACCGCTCACGGCGAATCAGGTCAAGATCACGTATGACGCACTGACAAAGGCCATCACAGAGAACCGCCTGAGTGGTGCGGAGCGCCGTCCGATTGCCGACGAGATGAAACTTTACGGTGTGGCTGACGCTGTTGCCGACATACGGAAGCAGTTGGGTTTATCAGAGAAAGAGGCCCTCGACATGCTTGCGGAACCGGATTTGCCTGGGAAGCGACGCGTTTTGGAAGATGCGTTGCGACGACGCAACATTCAGACACGCAAACAAGAAGCTGGTCCTCATACTGAAGCCGTAGAAGCCGCGATTGATGATGCGCTCAACGAAATGATAGAGCGCACCGAAGCATTTAGCGATGCAGCGGAAGTGCTTCAACAATCTCGAAAACAGGGTCTGATTTCTGGAAGCGGTCTTGAGAAATGGGCCGATGCCACGATCAAGGAAGGGCGCGGGCGCGTGAGCGTCGGCCTCGACCCGGTGCAACTCGCCGCTTACATCGTCAAAGGCGCGGCGTTGCTGGAACGCGGCATCACTGACATTGCCAAGTGGACGGCGGAAATGGTCAAGGAATACGGACCACAGATACGGCCGTACTTGAAAAATATCCGAGCACAAGCCGAGCAAACCCGAGAGGCAATCTTCCGAGCCTCGCAGGGCGCGGCATCACCGCAAAGTCAACCCGCTAATGTTGGTGGAACGCCAGCAGTGCCGACGCAAACAACCGGAACCAGACCAACCGCATCGCAAAGCAGATTTCGCACGGCAATGTCGAATCTTTGGGAAGACATCAAGGCGACCAATCAACGGCGTCCGGTCAAGCGCGATATGTCGCAACTGGCCGATGCGATGATTGACACGATTCCGGCCAATAAAGGGCGCGAGGCTGGACGCGAATTGCGCGTGCTCACGCAGGACAAACGCAGCGGTAAACTGGTCGATAATGCACTCGCTCGTAAAGCCGCCGTGTTCGTCATTCAAGCCAAAGGCAATCGCGCAAAGCTGGACGCTGACTTGGCTAAGGTTGAAGGCAATCCTGACGCAGAAGCCGCCATTCGTTACGCGCAAGATAATTGGGATGACCTGCAACCGTTGGCGCAACGCACACGATTGTTGCTGGATGAACAAATGTCGTATGAAGGTTCCAATGGAATAGATGTGGCGTATGAGAATCATTACGTGCCCCAACGCCACGAAAACATTCTGACTGACCGTGGCGTGTTGTTCGGTGAAGTTGGCGGAAAACCGGGCAGCACTGGATTCAAGAAGGCAAAGGTGTTCCCCGATTATGCTAGCGCCATCGAAGCCGGGTATAAACCAAAGAATCTCGACATCGCAGACCTCGTTGAACATCGCGTTCGCACGGGGCAACGACTTGTGAATCGCAAGCTCTGGGCTGAAGGATTCAAAGGTATTGCAGACCCGTATTCCGGTGATCCGATAATGACGGATTTGGTTTCGCGGCGTATTGAACGTCCAGACGGCACCGTGGATACACAATTCTCAGCGCCTCAAGGTTACGTTCCGAAGGAAATCATTCCCGGCGTTCGTATCGCCGTGCGCCAAGGATACTCGCATTTGTTCGATGCGTTGACTGGCACGAGTCAGCTTCGCGAGTCCGCCGTTGGTCGCGCTGGCATCGCAGCATCGGGATTTATCAAACACCGATTGCTGTTACTCGACAGCTTCCATGCCAGTCGAACAATGCAGACTAGCTTGGCCGCTCGCGGAAGTTTTTCTTACGATAAAGGATTGAGCCTTTTGGAATTGTCCGACCGCGCTTTGACAGATGCGGTAGATCGTAACCTCATCACGCCTGAAATGGCGTCATGGGTTCGTGAGCCGCAAGCCTTGGAAGTGAATGGTAAAACGGTACAGATGACGCCGCGCGAACTGGCGCAGCTTGGCCAGCGCAACGGATTGAACGTAGGGCGATTCGCTGACGCGCTCTACACCGAAGCAAAAGGACTATTGGGCACAGGTCGATTCACGAAATGGTTGTTCGAGAAACTGACTCGCGGGGCGATGGTCGAGACGTTCTTGACTGAATTCGAGCGCGTGGCCAAGTCCAATCCGAATCTGAACGAAACTCAAGTTGCGCGGCAAGTGGCTCGTGACATCAATGTGTTGTTCGGAAATCTTCAACGCCAAAGCATCATCAAGAATCCGGCGATACGCGATTTGATGCAGATGGCATTTCTGGCTCCGCAATGGGTTGAATCGCTGGCCCGACGCGAACTCCGTGCCGTGGGTCAAACCGGGAAAACCATCGCCGACGTTGCAGCCGGAAAAGGATTACACGTTGGCACCGTGGCCAAGACAGTAGGCACCGGACTCGCCGCTTACGTGGCGCTGACACAGTTACTCAATTACTTGTCTCGCGGCCATTCGACGTTGGATAACGAGGAAGGCAATCACAAGCTCGACGCTTTCATTCCTGATCCGACTGGTAAGAGCCAAGGATTTTGGTTCTCGCCGTTGTCTGTGTTCGGAGAAATCACGCATGACCTGATTCGTTATTCGCATACAGAGCCGACGGCAGGCGATGTTGCGGAACGAATCGTTTCCAACAAGCTCGGTCCGGTGGGTCGCGCTCTAGAAATACTGCGAACCGGCGAAGACGCCATTGGCACGAAACTGCCGACCACATGGGATCGCGCTCAAGAGGCTGGTCTTCAACTCGTGCCTGCGCCCATTGGCGTTCAGCCAGCATTCAGGGCAATCGGCAAGGAACTTGGCGTTCCTGGTATTAGACAACCACGCCCAGGCGAACTTGTGCGGCAAGCCGCAGGATCGTTGGGATTCAAGATTGAGCCTTACAAAACGAATGAAGAACGTGTAAAACGTGCTCGCGAAATCAATACTTACATCGAATACTGGATCAAGCGTGCTCGCCAGATGCCGATTAACGACCGTCGCCGCTACATCGAAACCGAAATGCAACGACTCAAGATGTCGCCCGCCGAACGGAATAAAACCAAGCGCGAGGTTGGCGAAGCTGGCGTTTACAAATACAAATGACCTATGCCATCGACCAGTAAGAAAATGGCCGGTTTCATGGCCGTCTGCGCGTACAATCCTTCTAAGGCCCGGAAGAAATGCCCGCCGCGCAACGTCTCGAAGGAATTCGCCCGCGCTGATGCGGCCCGCGCAAAACGTAACAGCAAATACTGATGATCGCCCTGCAAGCCACTGAACTGTTTCGTCAGGATGAGGCGCTGTCCCGCACTTGGCGCGATGAAGTCCGCAAGCGAACCTTCCACGAAGCCGCTGTTTTTTCGCTGGCGAAGATGGCGATGGACGGCGCGAACGCCGATCAACTGGCTGGCGCGAAGAAGTTCCTGCAAATCTTTATGAATTGCGCCGAGCCGGTCGAAGCGATAAGCGTTGCGAGTCCGCCGCGCCTCGATTACGACGTTGAACGCAAGATCGCCGAACGCAACATGAAGAAAGATTGACCTATGCCCGTCGCCGCCGCACCTCCCGCACCCGTCGCCGCCGCACCCGCTCCTGCGCCAGCGATAGCACCAGTCACGCCAGCACCGAAGCCAGCCCCGCAAGCACCCGCTCCGAGGCCCGCGCCAGTCCCTGCGCCCGGTCGCGCCGGAGAGCGCAGCAACTTCTTCGAGGACGAGGACGCTTTACCTGCCGCCGTGGACGCAGACCCGACGCCCGCGCCGGAGAAGAAAGACGACGATGACGCACCTCTCAAAGACGACGCACCGCCTGCGAAAGCCGACGACAAGGAACCTGCCGCGCCCAAGCCCGGCGACGACCCGCCCGAGCCGGTGTTCCGAACGAATCGCGAACTCAAGAAGGCGTATGAATCGACGAAAAAGGAGAACAAGCAACTTGCTGCTCGCGCTCAGGAGCTTGAGGCTCGAATCGCTGAGCTTGATGGAATTGCTTCAACTGCTAAATCGGATACTGGACCTCTCGCTGAACAACTCGCCGCCGCAAACAAGCGCATCGAAGAATACGAAGGTCGATTGCGTCTCAAGGCGTACGAGGAAAGCGACGAGTTCAAGACGAAGCATCTCGCTCCATTCAAGCGCACGGAAGCACGCGCTTTCAATGATGTGCGCCAGTTGGAATACATCGAAGGCGTTGACGAAGACACTCAGCAACCGCGCACGCGCCCGGCGACCGTCGAGGACTTCATAGAAATCTACAATCTTCCAGCGGGCAAAGCGTACGGCGCGGCTAAGCGAGCCTTCGGTGATTCCTTTCAACTCGTGATGAACCATTATCACGACCTACATCGCCAGCAGGAGGACATGAAGGAGGCCATCGCCGAGTATCGCAACCGTGGCGCGGAGGAAGAAAAGAAGACACAAGCCCACACCGCGCAGGAACGCGAAGCCGCCGACCGTATGTGGCGCATCGCAAACCAAGAGACGCAGGCGAAATACTACCGCGACTTGGGCATTGACCCGGACGACGCGGAGATGAAAGAGACGCTGGCCAAGGGTTATGGTCCGGTTCAGAAGCTATTTTCTGGCAACGGCAACATGACGCTCGCGGAGAAGGTTGGATTACAAGCAAGCGTGCTGCACCGGGCCGCGCTATTCGGCGTCACGCGAAAACAACTGCTCGCGGCAAAGGCCGAACTCGCCGCCGCTCTAAAAGATGTCGAGGAATTGCGCGGTAGCAAGCCGGGTAAGCCGAAGCCGAAGTCAGATGCTGTGCCTGTGGGCGACTACAAAGACCTCGCTGAAGAAATGGCCGCGTATCCGATGGAGAGTTGATTATGCCAGAGGGAATTGGTTGGTTCAGTTCGCAGAATCGAGTTCGCGCTGAAAACATCGTACGCGACGGTGCGCCGAAGCGTCAAATCGTGGTCGAAATTGAGGTACCAGAGATGGATGAATCGCGCGAAAAACTCGCCATGCGTCGAGCCATGATAGCTGCCGATCGCGCCATCGGTGAAGTGCAAGGTTTACCACAGGAACAAGCGGAGCGTGAATGGCAGACATTTTTGGATGAAAGTAAACGCTTCGGAGTACGCTTCATTCCAACAGTACCGTCGTAATGCGTCTTCACATTTTCAGCATCGTCTTGGATGCCCTACCGTTCCTGCCGATGCAGTTCGCGAATTACAATCGCCTTCCATCAACCGTCGATTGGCACTGGTCGATTTGCGAAGGAGCGGCGATGAACGTGAATTGCACGAAATGGTGCCGTCAGCAACGCCCTCGACTGAGCAATGATGGAACGACGGAGTTCCTGAACGAGTTGCGCCATCATCCTCGAATCACAATCCATCAGCGAGCGAAGTGGATGGGAAAAGTAGATATGGTTCGCACCTGCCTGTCAGATTTCAGGCAACCGGGAATTGTCCTCGAAGCAGACGGAGACGAAATCTGGTTGCCGCATCAGCTTGAAATGTTGATTGAGGTATTCAAGCAATGGCCTGGACTTGGTTCGGCACACTTCTTTTGCCGTTACTTCGTCGGACCAAACATCATCATCACCAGCGAGCACAGCTACGGCAACCGGCCAACGGAATGGGCGCGTTGCTGGCGTTGGACGCCGGAGTTGCGAGTCATGTCACATGAACCGCCGATAATGAGTGGCGTGTCGGGAGAATGCGCCACCCGAGAAACTACCCGGAAAGCTGGTCTCGTATTTGACCATTTTTCTTATTCGCTCGAATCGCAGTTGCGTTATAAACAAGAATTTTACGGCTATCACGATGCCGTAAGTCACTGGCGACGGTTGCAAGCGAACAAGATGTGGCCAGTGAAAGAGCTGCGAGATTTTCTTCCCTGGGTTGATGCAGGCGTCACTGCCGATTTGCTGTGGAGATAAAACTTTTCCTGATTTTAGGCAGGACCGGGGACATCCTTGGTGCTCTGCCCATCGTTCAGCACGAGATTGCCAGCGGACGCCGCGCTTGCGTTATGGTGAGCCGAGAATATGCCGACGTGTTGGATGGCGTTTCCGTTGATCGCATCATGTGGGACCGCGACTGGCGGCAGGTGCGCGCGGCTTATGAGAGTGTCCGGTCAAGTTGGCCGAGTATTGTTGTCCTTCAGCAATACAGCACTGATGGCTGGCCGCAATATCACGCCACCGACAGTTTCATCAAAGAGATGTACCGCATCGCGGGCAAGCTGCCGCTGTTTCCGTTGCCACTGAAGTTCGACAGGCGCGATCCGCAGCGCGAATCGCATTGGATTGCTGGATTGCCAATGGACAAACCCATCGTCCTTCTGGCAACATGCGGATTCTCCAGCCCATTCCCGCAATGTGAAGAATTGCGAAAGATGATTCACGACTTAAATGACGCGCATGTGGTGGACTTAGACGCCATTCGAGCCGAGCGTATTTATGATCTACTGCCGCTGTTTGAGCGTGCCGCGTGCCTAGTCACAGTTGACAGCGCCATGCTGCACTCGGCACAAGCAACGCCGCGATTGCCCGTCATCGCTTTGATTGCCTCGAATCCCTCGGCATGGCACGGTTCACCTGCTTATGCGGGACAACGATTGCGTGTCAGATATTCAGACTTCGACAGGCGCAAAGGCGACATCATCCAGACGATTGGTGCATTGCTGGAATCAGCGACAGCGTTGGGGCCACGACAAGCGACGGCATGACGTTGCCGCCGCGAGTTGGGCGCGGGAATATCGCACTGGCCGTTGGATGGCGCTTCCCATTACGGAGATTCAGCTAAGGCGAACCGCCAAGAACACGCTGCACGATCCCCGCGCATTGCCGTACTTCCGAGACCTACTTGCGATTGCTCTAAAACGCGCCACCGAAAACGATTTGATCGTGTTTACTAACGATGATGTGGTGCTCGCTACGGGTTTAACCGAGACGCTTTGCCAAGTCGAACATGCTGCCTGGGCGAGCCGCCATGAGTTTGTTCGCTTACCGGAATCGCCTTGTTGCCTGGATATTATCGTTGGGCGGAAGCATCCAGGGGCCGATCTTTTCGCCTTCACTCCTGAATGGTGGGCGATTCACGGAGATGCCATGCCTGATATGGTGCTTGGTGCTCCTGAGTGGGATATGGTTTTGCGCCTGCTCATGCAAAGCACAACGGGCGTCGAGCTTCACGCTGCTATTGCACACGAGGAACATCGCAGCTATTGGTTGAGCCATACAGAAGACCCGTCAACGCTGCACAATCGACGACTCGCTCACGCATGGCTGGCCGAGCGCGAGTTAAGATGGGATTGAAATGAGTTACCCGCAAAATCCACCGCACTGGACCGGCGTTCGCGGCTTCTTCGATTTCGAGGATGTTTACGCAATGCTCGTCGAGCGGGCGCACGATGGCGATACGCTAGTCGAGATTGGCTGCTTCCTCGGGCGCAGTGCGTGTTGCTTCGGCGAACTCATTAGGGCCAGCGGTAAGCGCCTCACGTTGCTCGCCATTGATCCGTGGCCGTACACGATGGACTTCGGAAACAGCGACATCATTGAGGGGCTGTTCGAGAGCTTCTATGCTAACGTGCGCCAATCAAATCTGACAAAAATCATCGTGCCATTGCGGTGCGAATCCGTGCGGGCTGCGTCATTCGTCGCGAACGACCTGTCTGCTGTGTTCATCGACGGCGACCATGCTTACGAATCCTGCCGTGATGACATCGCGTCATGGCTACCAAAGGTGCGTCCGGGCGGCATTCTCGCCGGCCACGATTTCAACGACAAAGATTTCCCAGGCGTGGTAAAAGCTGCTCGCGAGGCGTTTGGTGAATCGCTCCGTGTCATGGGCCAAAGCTGGATTTACGACAAACCATGATCCGTGTCTGGGCATGGACAACGAGCTGGTGGAACAACGCCGAGGACGCCGCCAAGATGGGCGACGGATTGTTCGGCTTGCGTGCGTGGCATGAGCGCGTCACCAAATTCCTCGCACCGACGCACTGTTTTGTTGCCTGCGGCACTTGGTCTGAACCATCGCTTTCTCCAATCCCCGTGCCGACCGTCAACGCCGGCATTCCAATCGGAACCGATAATAACGTCTGGTACAGCCAGCTTTCGATGTGCGCCCAGGCCGCTGCATTCGCTTACGCCTTGAACCGTCGCAACGAATGGGATTTGCTCGCGTTGCTCGACACCGACGCGCTCATTGGCGCTATGGACTTCGATGCGTTGATTAAGGAGTTCCTGACCCGCGAAGAAATCCTATTGGCCCAATCCTACGGCGACGGCATCGGCGGGCCGTTCTTCGTCTGGAAACACACTGGAGCCGTGCGCCTGCTTCACGGTCGCCTGCGCTCTAGCTTCGTGCCCGTGTCAAAGAAAAAACCTCAGTTGCCCGAGGAAGAACTGCGCGACCTCTACAACGGCGTCTGGTGGAATTCGCACCCGCAATTCACGACGCTGCGCCAGGACTACGGACAAACTGATCCCGTCCGCGACAATGCTGCTGTGCTTAAGTGGCCGATGGTGCGCTTGCCTGATCCGGTCATCATCGACGAATACACCCGCACGCAAACGCCGCTCGCAAAGCCCCTTATTCCTTGATTTTCCAGCGCGGTTTTGCTTCAATCGGGGGTATCAAAACCACTTGGATTTACGTCCTATACGATGCCCGCCCCGGAGACCTACACTGCTACATCGGGAAGTCGAATCATCCTAGCCAGCGGTATAACCAGCATTTCTGGGAGCGAAAAAAGGAGCGCACCAGAAAGACGTTCTGGATTGAAAGTTTGCTCAAACTCGGACTCAAACCAACGCTCAAACTTTTACTCGAAATCCCCGTCGAGGAATGGGAGCAATGGGAGCGAATGTTCATTCACTGGTATCGCGTGCTTGGATGGAGCGTCGTCAATGTAACGGAGGGCGGCGAAGGAATGACGAATCCAACCGAGGAAGTGCGTGCGAAGTGTGCGCTTGGACGAAAAGGAAAAGTTCACACGCCAGAAGCGCGGGCCGCGATTGGTGCGGCGTTTCGAGATAAACCATTATCAGAAGAACACAGGATTAAACTTCGGGAAGCACGAAAAAAGGAAAGAGAAAGCGGAGTGAAAAGAACACTGTCACCTGAGCATCGAGCAAACATTTCGGCAGCGAATCGGGGCAGAAAATTGAGCGAGGATCAGAAACAAAAGATTCGTGAGAGAATGCGTACAAATCATCCGTGGAGCGGAAAACATCATACAGATGAAGCCCGCGCAGCTATTGGCGCTGCTTTCAAAGGCAAATCACTTTCTGAGGAACACAAAGCTAAGATCACCGCATCGAGAGTTGGTGAAAAGAACCCGCTGTTCGGAAAACATTTGAGCGAGGAGCACAAAGCAAAACTTCGCGCAGCGAATCTCGGAAGAAAAATGTCCGCTGAATTTTCGGAGAAATTGCGGGCTGCTAACACAGGAAAAAAAGCGAGCGCAGAGAGCCGCGAAAGAATGAGATTGGCGCACTCTGGTAGAAGGCTTTCACCTGAGCACGCTCTCGCCATCAAACTCGGCAAAGAAAGAAAGAAGTTGACCGCCTCCGCATCCGGTGCTCTTGTTACCGTGTTGCCTTCATCGGCTTCAAATCCGGCCTGATCGGTTCTCGTGGCTGGCGAGACGCAGTAAACGGCGAAATGTTTTAGCAGGCTTGCGGTTCTTCTACCGCTAAACTGGCGAACGCCAGCAGGAACGGCCCCCTCACTCAGTAAACTTGCATGATTTTGCGTTGATTCGCTCATCCTGCGTAACTACTTGATGTACAATGGCCTGGAACTGTGATGCGTACTTTGATTTTTTGTTTGACAGAACGCCGCATTGGGATGCGAAAGTAGAAAAAGACTGGATGCCCAACGACGATGCGTGGGTTGGCCAGATTGAAATGATGCAATGGGAGCCGCGTACGGGCACGAGCCATACGTGGGACCGTGTGCATGTGGCGACACCGGACCTGACGGGGTGTTGGGAAGAAGTGAATTTCGAGGATGAGCAGTGCGTTGATAACGCCTGCAATCCGCCAAGCAAACTCGTGTCGTGGGGCAGCACACGCAAGAGCTACACCTATTCGCGACAGCGCATCAAGACGATGCCTCTGTGCTTCGATCAGATCAACACGCGGGCCTTGGCCGAGCAGCAGGTGAGCAGCATCGTGGATGGCTTGAAGAAGATCGTGAAAATGTACAAGAGCGATTTCATGCGGCGGAACTCACTTCAGAAAGCCGATTTCATTTACATCGCCGACGACCGCAACTTGGCCATTCCGATTGACGGCACGACATTCAACGTGGACTGCACGGAGATTGACTTGGGAAGCGCGGACAACGTGCCGCAGAGCCAGTTGACGATTCCGTATTTGCAGCGGCAATGGGCACCGCTTCAGTACAACGGCTATTTCCAGGAGAAGTTCGTCATGGGCGGCATGATGAAGCTCATCACCGATCCAATCGTCGCTTGGCAATTGGAACAGGGGAATCCGGCGTTGACGGAGAAGTACCGCTTCACTGATTTCATCAGGGGTGGGGAGTTGTTCAAGTACGGCTTCAGCACAGCGGTTGGCAACTTCGGCATTAGCTATGATGCCTACCCGATGCGATTCAACCATATCGGTGGCGGCGTATTGCGCCGGGTGTTTCCATACGTCAACACGGCGGCGACCATCGGCTTGAAGAAGGTCTTCGATCAGGCATACGAAGAAGCCTGCATTCAGTACAGTCCGATTTGGCATCCAAGCGCCATGATCGCGTTGGTGCCGTCACTGCGAAGCGTATCACCAGAAGCCCCATTTTTTAACCGCGACCTGTTTGGGAAGTGGTACTTTTTGGGCGGAAACCGTGACCGCAGCTTCGTTGCAACCGATCCGACGACTGGCGACGAATGCACCATCGACAACACCGCAGGGAACCAAGGGTTGTGGTGGACCGACATGCAGGCCGGCATCAAGTTCGTCAGACCTGAAATCGTTCGTGGCATCCTTCACCTCAGAGAACCTGGCTGTCTGAGCAATTCCCCGAGATGCACGCCATGCCCAGATACGTACGCTCCGCAAAACTTCGAGCAGAATCCGTTCTGCCAAGAGATCACGTAATTCATCGTCGGCGCGGGGCGTTTCATATCCGTCCCGCGTCGGCTTCATCTTATGGCTATGCCTATGCCCGAGCCTGACGTTGAGACAGGCACAGACGAGGAATCGCCTGATAGCATCACGATCCCCAAGAGCGTTTTGGGCGACCGAAAGTGCAAGCCCGGTGAGAAATTGGCGTTCACCGTAACTGACGTGGACGAGGACGCGGGCGAAGTTGAAGTCGTGTTCTCTGGCTACGGCGGCGGTGGAGAAGATCGTGGCGGGCACGATGAGGAAATGGACCGTTACCCGATGGAGACTTAATTATGCCACTCACTTGCACAGCATCCGACATCGCGGAAGCCGCGAAATGTTTCCAGAACTATTGCGTGAACGAGGCAGACCGGCTCGCCATCGCGGTCCTGTTCAAAACCTACCAACTCGTCACAGCTGGCGGCACGAACTACATCACGACTGGTTTTGATGCGCTCATTGCGGACTCGGTGGGGATCATCAGCATCGGGCACAACGAGATGTCTGCGGAGGAACTGGCGCTGATGCAGGACGCGACGGTCGGAGCGCCGGACACCGTGAATGAATTGCTCGCGGCGGTGGC